>JABLTO010199661.1_pt1 | contig 35276 bp, 29 predicted proteins | sample 7160091 | NCBI WGS metagenome assembly JABLTO01 (sample SAMN14651225, study PRJNA627086) | human gut metagenome | isolation source: feces | host: Homo sapiens
TCCATAATTGTAGTGAAATAGTCTAAATATCTTTCAGCTACAATTATAGGAGTATTTGAAGGATTGAAAAATCCGCAGGAATATTTGGCGCTTACCCTTCATCTGTGGCATCCTGATTCGCGTATTCTTATTCACACACAGCTTGTTATAAAGGTCTACGTCCAAGTAATCACGGGAATACGCCTGGCCAAACAGAAGGTAGAACATCTTCAAAAAGCCCTCTACATATCGGTAGGCTCTGCCTTCGGTGTAGTACAGACGGGAAAGATAATCCATGACTGCCGCCGAGCTAATCTCATCGATATACTGCTCACCAAATTCTTTAGAAAGATGGTTCTTCCAAAGGCTGTCCTGTTTCCGGATGGTCGTATAAGCCTTCCCACAGCGTCCCTTTTCACAATACTCCTGATAGACTTCTGCCATCGTCTTTCTGGGACGTTCCTTGTGCCTGGCCTTCTCCCGCTCCATATTGATAGCTGCTTCTCTTGCTCTGCTCGCAGCCTTTGCGCTCTTGAACGGCTTCCCCTGTTCATCCTTTGTCTTCTTCCGGTTGATGGTCTTGCCATTCAAGACAATCACAAAACGGTATGCCCAATACCCATTTTCAAGCTGATACACACCTTTTTCCTTACTCATTTTGATACCCTCCGATTGTACTTGTATGGTACATTTCAGAAGGTAAACCTCATAGAAAAAGAACAATCCTTGTACGCTCCAAACCCCTGTACCCCTCGATATGAGCAGCTTAGGCAGGTTTCTATCATCGACACCGTCCACGAAATGGCTCGCGACGAAGCCCGCCACGGCAAGGCTCTGAAGGGTCTGCTGGAGCGTTACTTCAAGTAATTTTACCCGAGAATACAGCAAGGGGAGCGGAATTTCCGCTCCCCTTTTTTCGTTGTTCAATTTTAGGTTTGACCAGTACCTGTCGTGTCCGCATCCCCCTCCGCAGTCTGCTCCGGCTGCGCCGCATCCAGGGTATCTGCCAGGGAGTTGTCCTCCAGGTAGGTGTTCAGGTTGTACAGGAAGAGCACGTCGGTGATCTCCTCGCCAGAAATGATGGAACTGGCGTTGTCGTAGTAATAACGGGGATCCACCAGGATGATCTTCTCATAGTACGGCGTCAGGAACTGGATGAAGCTGTTGGCATAGGAATCCTTGAAGATCAACAGCCTTCTGCCGCTCTCGCTGGTGGTGCGGATGGTGACTCTGGGGTGGTTTCCGCCGAAAAAGACGGTGTACTGATCTTTATCCTCCAGGCACTTCTCCACGAACAGGGAACGGCTCTTCTCCTGGGTGTCGTCGTAGGTCACGTAGAACTGGGTGTCGTCCTCCTGAGGCTCGTACACGGTGATGGTGTCCGTCACCTCATGACAGCCGCTCTTGGAGGCCAGTGTCCCCTCGAAGGTGTTGGAGACGGTGTGGGCTTTGTACTGCTTCAGCTCGTCCGTTTTGATGCCCAAGGACTTCGCCGCCGCCTGGAAGGCGTAGTAAGCGCCCAGGCTGGTCCAGTGGTGGTCGGTGCGATAGAACACGCCCTCGTCCTTGTGCTTGGTCAGCGTTTTGGACACGTCGATCACATCCATGCTGTCCGGCAGCTTCTTCTCCACCTTGTTCCAATCCTTCATCTGGTTGCGCACCGGCGCATGGTTGGGCAGGTAGTCCTTCAAGATGGTGACCGCGTTGGGCACCACCATCATGTGCATCTTCACCTTGTCATAGCGCTTGGCAAAGCTCTGGATGGACTTGATATTCCGCTGGACAGCGTCGTTATCCGGTGTCGTCGGCTCCTCCATGAGGTAGTCGTCCTTGCACAGATAAACGCCGCTGCTCTCCTTCTGCCCCATCAGGCGATGTTCCTGGAAATCCAGAGCCGTCCACTGGTCTCGCCCCACGAACTGGTCGGCCAGGTAGTTTTCAAAGTCCCGGAACAGGGAGCCGTCCTTGACCCCTTCCCAGGTGACCTGAGGCTTCTGCGTCAGCATCCGGTTCTCGTTTTCGGAAAATTCCTTGTCCTTCCCTGCCAGATTGCCAATCCCAGCGGCCACAATGGCCACCGCCAACAGGGCGCCCAGCAGACGGCAGGCTTTTTTCCGCTCCAACAGCGCCCGTTCCCGACGGGTCAGGCGTTTCTGGGGATTGTTTTCTTCCTTCATACTCGGCTCACCCCCTTAGAACTGGAAATAGAGGAAGGTACTATAGGTTGCATTGATCATACTGGCCACGCAGGACACCAGCAGCAGGGCGTACACCGCCACACTGACCACCTTGGTGCCCACACCCTTGCTGCCGGCGAAGTTCGCCCCCACCAGCTTGGGCCACGGGGTGCATCCAATGATGGCGATGAGCAGCAGCGGCCAGCTGGAGCCTAGATAATACAGGGCGGTGCCGTCCAGGAATCCAGCGGCGGAGTAGAACATCTGTCCGATCCAATGCAGGGCACTGCCCAGGGAGGGCGCGGCGAAGAAGACCCAGCCAAAGTTGACGATGAGCATGGTCACCAGCCAGTTCACCCAATCAGGCACCTTTTCCCGCACGTTCCGCAGGGGGAACTTCTCCAGCACCTGCGCCAGGCCGTGCAGCAGCCCCCAGAACACGAAGGTCCAGGCCGCCCCATGCCAAATGCCGGTCAGCAGCCAGACGATGAGCAGGTTGCGCAGGATTTTACTGGTACGCACCCGGCTGCCGCCCAAGGGGAAGTACACATAATCCCGGAACCACTTGCCCAGGGAGATGTGCCACCGGCGCCAAAACTCGGTGATACTCTTGGACAGGTAGGGGTAGTCAAAGTTTTTGTCAATGTCAAAGCCAAACATCTGACCCAGGCCGATGGCCATGTCAGAGTAGCCACTGAAATCGAAATAGAGTTGTAAGGTGTAGCCAATGGCTCCCAGCCAAGCTGTGACCACGGACATAGCGCCGGACTGTCCGGAAATACCCGCATAAAGGACGCCCAGGTTGTCCGCAATGAGCACCTTCTTGAACAGGCCGGTCAGGAACAAGGTCGCCCCGCTGCAAATGCGGTCTAGAGACACCTGCCGCTCCCGCAGCTGCGCCTCCATATCCTTGTAGGCCACGATGGGGCCGGAGACCAACTTGGGGAAGAAGGTGACATAGGTGGCAAAGAGGACAAAGTTCCGCTGAACGGGCACGTTCTGACGGTACACGTCAAAGACGTAGCTGAGCACCTGGAAGGTGTAGAAGGAGATGCCCACCGGCAGCGCCACCTTGGCGGCGGTGAGGGCAACCCCCGGGATGTGGTTGAGGTTTTCCACCAAAAAGCCGCTGTACTTGAAGAAGCCCAGCAAGAACAGATTCATGACCACCACGGCGATCATGACCCACTTGGCCGCCTTGGGCTTGCCCCGCCGGTGCAGGTCATCCAGCTCCAGACCAGCGCAGTAGTTGAACACCACGCTGAAGAGCATGAGCACCAGATACTGCGGCGTCTCCCAGGCGTAAAAGATCAGGCTGCACAGGATGAGCACCGGATTTTTCAGAGGCTTGGGGACGATATAGTAGAGCACCAAGGTGATGGGCAGGAACACAAAGAGGAAGATCAAACTGCTGAATACCATCGTTCTCCCTCCTTACAACGCCTGCAAGAAGGCGCTCTGGGCCTTCGCCGCCTGCTCGTTGACCACAAAGAGGATGTAGTTCCCCTCCACGTCCACGACGCTCTTTTCCAACAGGGCGAACTGCTCCATCCCGTACCCTTCAAAGCTGTTCTTCTGGGTCTCCAACCGGGACTCGATAGCCGCCTTGACGGTCTCCTGCTGGCTCACATCCTTGAGCTGAACGATGAGCAACTCTTCCGCATCCATGTTGGTGGCAGGGTAGTACAGGGCGATGCCCACGTAATCCGCTGGGTTCAGACCGTACAGCCGCTTGATCATCTGGGAATCAGACTCCTGCATGGCCTTGGTGTCCAACGTCTTGGTCACCGCCGCCGTCACGTCCTCCAATTTCGCATCGCTGACGCGATCCTGCCCCTGGAGCTGGCAGAGATACCACCCCATGAGTACCACAGACAATATCATCACCGCCGGCACCAGCCAGCGTCGTATTTTCTCTCGTTCCATCGTTTCTCTTTCTCCCTCTCGGTCAGCCATACACCCGCATGGCCTGGATCATATTGGTGCCCCAGTGGGCGTAAAACTCCTGCCGCACGTGGATGCCATCGTACTGCCACAGGTCGGCGTACTGGTCACAGATCTCGGTGTTGTCCACGTAGGGATACCCCTCCTCGGCACAGAACGCCTTGATGGCCACGTTGAAATCCGGGATCTGCCGCCACAGGTTGGAGTGTTCAAAGGCCGGGTCTCTGGCAGGCAGGATGGAGCTGATATAGACGGTGGTGTTGGGCAGCGCCGCGTGGAGCTTCTGCATCACCTCGTCCAGCGCCGTGATATACTCCTCCTTGGTCTTCCAGTACCCGATGCTGATATCGTTCAGTCCGTAGCACAGGAACAGCTGCGGCGGGTTGAGGGCTTTCAGGGTGTCGATCTGCCCCTCGATGTCGGCGATGGTGGCGCCGCCGGTGGCCAGGACGCGGCTGTGATCCAGGAACTTAAAGTAATAGAACCCCACCGCGCGGGAGTCGCCCATGATGACCACATCCTTGAGCTGATCCCAGACAGAGGACTCGTCGATCTGACCAGTCTGGATCTGCTCCTGTTGGTGTTCCTTCTCCCGCTCTTGGAGGATGGTCTCCACCTCGGCCACATCCCGCTTCTCCAGCTCTTTCAGGTAGCTGACCCCTTCCGCTGTTTCCTTGGCGGCGGCCGCCGCCGCGTTGCCCTGAAGGATGCCCAGGCCGGTGGCCAGCGCCCAGGTGACCAGGCAGAGGATCAGGAGCATCAGCCCCATTAAGGTATATTTTTGCATCTTTGACATGGCCGTTCCCCCATCTGCTTTCTGTGTCATAACTGTACTATGGCACAATCATACTCTCTGCTACAAATTGTACCCTATTCCCGCCCTTCTGTCCATCCAAAATGCAGGCATTTACCGGAAAAACACGACTGAATTTTTGTCCGAATCCACCAAAAAACTAGTCACGTTGTCCCGCCCTCTGTTACAATTTTTAATCTTTTTTTATCATTTGATACTTGACACCGCAAACCCGCCCTCGTATGATAGCCTCGTATCAGAATACCACACTTTATTCCAGAGGAATCTTCCATGCGCAAACCCAAACTCACCCCGGAAGAGCGTCAGCTCCTCCGCACCCTCATCGCCGACCTAGACCGGACCGGTCGGCTGGCGCTGGCACGGGCGGCCATCCAGCACGGCTCCACCACCGTCTTCGCCCACTGCGTCAAGGTGGCCTGTTTCAGCCTGTTCCTGGCCAACAAGCTCCACATCCCCGTAAACACCCACGCCCTCCTGCGGGGCGCCCTCCTCCACGACTACTTCCTGTACGACTGGCACGAAAAGAACGCCGGACACCGCTTCCACGGGTTCACCCACCCAGCCACAGCGCTGAAAAATGCCCAGGAGGATTTTATGCTCACCCCGGTGGAAAAAGACATCATCGCCCGCCATATGTTCCCCCTCTGTCCCATCCCGCCCCGCTGCCGGGAGGCGTGGCTGGTGTGCGCGGCAGACAAATACTGCGCCCTGCTGGAGACCTTGACCCCCTTGCTCCGCGCCCTGTTCTCCACCCGCACCTCTTGACGCTCGCACACGACAACGACCCCTGACGGAATCCGTCAGGGGTCGTTTTTTCTCCTCCTGTCACGCAGGAGAGCCGGGCATTACAGCTTCACGATGGTCACTTTCTTGCCCTGTCCCTTGCCTTTCAGGATGGTCTTGTAGTCCTTGAGCTTGCTGGCAGGCACCTTGATCTTTGCCTTGCCGTAGATGCCGCGGAAGTCGTCCTTGCCCACGCTGCTCTTGGTCAGTTTGGTGGTCTTAAAGGTGATGGTCTTCAGCCGCTTCGCACCATAGAAGCAGTTTGCGCCCATCTTCGTCAGCGCACCGCCTTCATAGAAGTTGGTCATAGCGGTGCAGTTCTGGAAGGCCCTGCTGCCGATGGTCTGCACCCGGTACAGGCTCACCCGGTTCTTGACGCCGCCGATGCGGTTGAGCTTATAGCACTTGTAGAAGGCGGAGTCGCCGACGGACACCACGTTCTGCAGGGTGCTGATGCTCACCAGCGCCTTGTTGTAGTTGAATGCACCCTTGCCCACGGTGGTGATGCCCTTGGTGCAGGTGACCTTCTGGAGCTTGTAGCACTTGTAGAAGGCGAAGTCGCTGATGGTGGTGATATACTTGCCCAGGGTCACCTTCTTGAGCTTGGTGTTGCTCTGGAAGGCGGACTTGCCGATGACGTTGACCTTGTACTTCACACCGCCAAAGGTGACGGTATCGGGTACGGACACGGAGGTCAGCGTCTTCTTGGTGGCCTTGGTGACGGTGACGCTCTTGTCCTTGTTGTTCACCTGATAGATCAGGCTGCCGCGGGTGAATTTCTTGCCCTTGGCCAGGGTGAACTCCACCTTCTCCTTCTTGGTGCCGCAGGCGGAGCAGTCGATGAGCCGATAGCCCTTGGCCTTAGCGGTAGGCTGCACCGTCTTGACCGCCTTTGCCTTCTGGTGGCCCGTATAGGTGACAGAACCGGGGAAGGCCAGTGTCTTCACGGCGCTAATCCAGCTCTTCTGGCAGGGAACCACCAGCTTCGCCTTTTTGCTGGTCCGCTGGAAGATGTTGTCGCCAAACTTCGGCGCCGTCTTGCCCAGGAACCGGATGGTCCTCAGCCCACTCCGTCTGAACGCCTTGGTCCCCACAGAGGTCACGCTGGCCGGAATGTCCAGCTTGGTCAGCGCACTGCACAACTCAAAGGCACTGTTGCCAATGGTGGTCACTCCGTTGGGGATCTTGATGTTGGTCAGTGCGATGGCGTGTGTGAACGCAGTATTGCCAATGGTTGTCAGCGTGCTGGGCAGGGTGACCGTCTTCAGGTGCGGCTCCGCGTCCTTCAAGGACTCCGCCGCAGACTTGACCGGGGTTCTGGCGAAGCAGCTGCCCAGGTTGACGATGCCCTCGCCGACGTGGATGGTCTCCATCTCGTAGCGGTAGATCTGCCAAGAGACTTCATTATAGCGTGCCCAGTCCTTCATTTTCCCGCTGGGGTTGTCCTGAGTGGGATTCAGCCCCACGTTCAAGGTCTTGTTGCCCTTCTGATACGCGAAGACCAGGTTTCTCATATCCTGATCTGCGCCGCAGAAGCCGAAGGTGACGGCGCCAGCCTTTTTGTCCGAACAGCTGGTGTAGTGGCCGTCCTTAAAGTTGTACTTCACGTCTACGATCTGAATCGAACCCGTGGCGGCCAGGCCATTCTTGTCAAAGAGCATCATCTCGTCGCCGATGTTGAGCAGGCCGGTCTGATAAACGCCGTCCACAAAGAACATCTCTGCGCCCGTCTTCTTGTCCTGAATGAAGCCGTTATAGCCGCCCACGCCGATCGACGCAGCCTTGACGCCCTTGCCGCACCGGTCGCAGTAGATGTAACCATTGTCATAGGTGCCGGTGGGCTTGCCGCTGTTGTAGCTGTGCTTGCCGCCAGCACAAGCGGTGGTCTTGGTGTAGGTGTCTACCACTTCATCTCCCTGATAGGTGGTGACCTTGAAGGAGTCGTTATCCGCTTCCACGGTCAGGTAGATGTAGGAGCCCTTGAAATTTTGATGTGCCTGAGCGAAGTGGAAGTTCGGATTATTGGTGACGCCGTACTTGGTCTCACCGGTGGAGCCACAGATGTAGTACACCACGCCATCACCGCAATAGGTGTCGCTGGACTCGTCCACGCCCTTGGCCAGGTCACCCTGCCACAGAGGATAGGTCCGTGCATAGGAGTGGTCGTGGCCGGAGAACACGAAGTCGATCCCCGCTTTTTCCGCTGCCGGCGGCAGGACCTTGTTGACCATCTTATTGCTGCTCTCCACCGTATTGGTGTAGTAAGGCGGCTGGTGCATGGTCAGCACCTTCCAGGTGGCCTTGCTGGCTTTGGCGTCCTGGATCAGCCACTGGGCAGCCTCCTTCATCTCATCCTCGCTGTCCGAGAATGCAATGGTGGCCACGTAGACATTGCCGTAGGTGACGGAATAGTGCTTGTTGTCGGGGGTGTTGTAGATCAGGTTGGCACGCTCCGCCTTGGGGTCGGCGAAGGTCTCATGGTTGCCGATGACATGGAGCAGATCCGCCTTCCCGAAGGAGTCGAAGACGCCGAGGATGTCATCCCAGCACTGATAAACCTGGGTGCTCTCCACGCTGTCGCCCACCTGGATGCCGAAGGAATAGCCGTCGCCCACCTGCTTGACGATCTTCTTCAAGTTGGACAGGTCGTTCCCTTCCGCTTGGGTATCGCCCAGGACGAAGAACTTGGTGTGATCCTGGCTCTCCGCGCTGGACACCGACTTGGTGGTAAAGGTTCTGACCTCAGACCAGTTCTTGCCGTCGCCCACGCGATAGGCGTATTCGGTATCCGCCTTCAAACCGGTGATGAGGACGGAGTTGATGGCGGTGGTGTTGTTTTCGCCAATGTTGCTGCTGCCCACGAACTCCTTGATGGTGCGCTTGCCTTCACAGATGAGGAACGCATCCTCGCCCTTTTCGTCATAGGCGCTCTTGACCGCATACTGTGCCATGGCCTTGCTCTCACTCTTCAAGGGATGGGAGAGCCAGCTCAGGTTCTGAGACGTGCTGGGGTCCTTAGAGGCGTTGTTCAGAATGTGATAAGGTGCGCCATTCTCCTCGCCCTGCGGCGTCAGGCTCTGGCTGGTATACCGGAAGGAATAGCCCGCTTCGCCCTTTGCGTAGAGGGTGAATGCCTGAACCGATTCGCAGAACTGGCGGACAGTCAGCGTGCCCTGCTCATCGGTCTCGCCCAGCTTGGTGTCAGTCTCTCCAACCTGGTAGACTTCCACGCCGCTGGCCGGGTTGCCCTTGGCATCGGTGACAGTGATCGTACCCTGTTCCCCGCCGACGACCATCACGTCAGCAGTCAACTGATACGCTGCGGTCACCGGCACGCTGGCCTTGGAGGTGGCGAAGGTGTTGAGCACTGCGCCTTCCTTGGGATTCACATAGTTGACCGAGCCCTTGACCACCTGATAGGTCACATAGGAGGGGTTCGGCAGACTGGTAGGCACCTGAACGGTGATGGTAGCCAGCGTGCCCTCGCCCTTGCTGGTGGCGTCTTCCTTCCGCACTGCCTGCAAGGTGATGATGCCAGTCTTTTCGTTGTAATCAGAAGTGCCGGTGTATCCTTCGGAGAAGTTGACATCCTTCACTGGGCAGTTGGTGCCCACTTCGATCTGCGCGTCCACCTGCTTGACGTCATCCACTGCGTTGGAGGTCAGTTTCAGGTCATACTCGGTGCCCAGCGGAGCGCTTGCTGCGCCCGGTTCCAGATCCACCGAGGTCAGACCGGCGTTGTCGCCCTTTACCGTAAAGGTTCTGGTGACATTGGCCTCGTTGCCGTACTTATCCTGTACCAGCACGCGGATGGAGTGGGTGCCGTTGGCCAGCTTGACGCCGTTGAGCTGGAAGCGGCCATCGTTGAGGTCGGCAACAAACTGGTCGCTGTCCTTCATGTTCACGCCGTCCAGATAGCAGTAAGCGAAATCCAGACCGGAGGTCTGCTTATTCTGCACATCGTAGAACTCGGAAGCGAAGTTCAGGGTGTTGCTGTCAAAGACCGTGGAGCCATCCGCAGCGATCTCCACCTGCTTGCCCTGGCCGCTGCCGCCCTTGATGGTGGAGATGACCGGGTTGTGAACATCGGCCGGGTTGTTGCCGTAGACAAACTGCAGGTTGTCGATGAACAGATGCCCTGCGGAGTGACCCACCTTCTTGGCCTCGGACACATTGCCCGCATCGTCCTTGGTGCACACCCAGGTGCCCATATCACCCTGGCCGCCGTTATTATCCATCACACGGAAAGTCTCGCCGGCGGTAAGAGTAATGGGACCGATAACATCGGTCAGGTCGCACTCCAGGTACTTCCAACCAATCCAGTTGATGCCGCCCTTGGTGCCGTCCTTAGCCGCAGCGCCATTAGGCGTAAAGTCTTTGGTCTGGGTGGTTCCGTTGCCGTCTTTGCACCGCAGGCGCAGCCACAGGTTGGGAGTACCTTCCGGTGCATAGACCCACACGCCCACAGCAGTGGGGCTGCCTTCAACCGTGATATCCTTCGCAAAACCCAGGCAAGCGCCTTCAATGCCGGTGATATTCCGGAAGTCGTAGTTCAGCCGCAGTGCCTTTTCACCAAAGCGCACCTTGCCGTTGTCCACGTTGCAGACCTCTGCAGAACCGATGGCGCCGCGGTTCTCATAATGTACCACGATGACGTCGCCGTGGTCATCCTCATGGGTCTCGTAGACCAGCCCACCGCCGTTGGCTGCCGCGTGGACATAACCGATGTTGTTGTAGTTCAGTCCGTCACTGTCGCCGCCGTCCATGACGACTTCCGGTTTGGTACCGATGCCCACCTCGATGTGGTTCGTGACCTCTTTGTTCCATTTAGACGTGACCGTGACCTGACACTTGACCGTCAGATTGCCCGCCTCGTTGTTGCGCGCTGCCACGAAGGTGTTGCCGTCCATGGTACCGGCCCGTTCGTCTGCAATGTCCCACACCAGGTCGCCAGCCTTATACTGGACCGGACGGCCCTGATAGAAGACGCTCAATCCTAGGTCAGAACGAGCCTCATACTCCAGGTTCAGTGCGTCATTGATAAAGCTCAATTCATCCGGCGCAGCAATGGTGATCTGAGATGTGCCCACCACCTGGTCGCCCAGGTGCAGCTCCACAGTGACCTCGTGGGGTTCAGCCTCCTGGCCGTTGTCGGTGTAAACACCGGTCTGGGCGTCGATGACACCATAATGGGCGCTGTCCTGGGACAGGGCCCATGTAAGACCTTCCGGAAGGTCTGCTTTTCCGCCCCGCTTGTCCGAGCCGATGGCGGTAAACGCCACCTCAGAGCCGGGGGTATACACATCATCCACCGGGCTGATGGACGCATGGTGGAACTGGTTGTCGCTGTTGCCGGTTGCGACCAGCAGCAGGGCACTGGAGACCGTCCGCTCAATGCCATCGCTGGGGCTGTTCTGCACCTTCAAGGTGTCAGTGCCCTCTCTGCGGGTGCATACGGTAGCGGAACCGCCGCCGTCCAGATACAGGGCATTGACACAGCCTGCCTGCTGGAGCAGCTCAGCCTGTTCATACACGGTCATGCCCACCGAGTCACTCTGCCGACCGTCTGCCTCGAACAGGATCACTTCCCCCTGTGCCGTCATACCCACGCTCTGCACCGGGATCAGACCACCGTCTTCCGGCGCCGTGATCTCTCCGTCCTTCACCAAGAAGAAGGGGCCGCTAATGGCCTCCTGTACGTCGCTGGTATCCTTGCCTGCGTCACGGATGGCGTATTTGCCGTTCTTGAGCACCGCAAAATAAGGCTCATTGGTGGTGCCCAAATTGCCGTTGCCCTCCATGATCAGGTAGCCCAAGGGCTGGCCGGTGGACATGTTGAAGTAGTCACCGTTGATGGCGGCGATGACGGGCTTCTGGGTATCGGAAGCAGATTCATATGCCTTGGCCTGATTCATGACCGTGGCCATGCCCCAGTTGTCCGCACTCCAGTTCTCCGCGATCTTCTTTCGCGCTGCCGCCGTGTTGCCGTTCTTATAGTAGCCCGTGTAGCTTGCCTTGAAGGTCACGTCGCTGTCGGGCTGGATGGTAATCATATGCCCCTTGATATTGCCGTTGGAGCTGTTGCGCATATAGATCTTGGACTCCACAACCCCTTCGGTCAGGGGATACTTGGTCTCACTGAAGACCTTGATCTTCTTTGTCGTGGTGACCGCTTCCGTCTCCGGAGAAGCATCTTCCTCCGCAGCCGCCTGGGGCTCTGCCGCTGCCGGAGCATCCTGGGTGGGCTCCTGGGCAGGTTCTTCCGCAGTCGGTTCCTCCTTGGCCGGCTCTTCTTCCGCCGGTTTCTCCTCAGACGAGGCAGAAGGTTCCTCTGGTTCCTCTTCTGTCGGCTCCTCAGTATCCTCGTTCCGTTCCGGATCCTGAGGCTCCGCTTCTTCCGACGTCACTGCTGATTCCAGCGCGTCTGCCGTTACCGCGTAGACCGCGGCAGGCAGCGTACTGACTACCAGCGAGAGGGTCAGAAGGAGTGCTAACAGCTTTTTCATTCTATTTTTGTTCTCCTCTCTAAACTGTTTGGTTCCTGTTCTTACTCCAACGCGCCAACCTTGGAATTACATCCCCTTGATACTCACCTTCTTTCCTTGTCCCTTTCCCTTGAGGTAGGTCAGGTACACTTTTTTCTTGCTGCCAGGCACCCGAATGGTCGCCTTGCTGTAGATACCCTTGAACGCATTCTTGCCCACACTGTTTTTGGTCAGCTTTTTGCTGTTCAAGGTGATGGTCTTCAACTTTTTATCGCCATAGAAGCAGTTCTCGCCCAGCTTGGTCAAGCTGCCCCCTTCGTAGAAGTTGGTCATGGCGGTACAGCCCTGGAAGGCTTTTTTGCCGATGGTGCTGACGCGGTACAGGCTCACCCGGTTCTTAGTGCCGCCGATCTGCCGCAGCTTTTTGCAGCCATAGAAGGCGCCGTCTCCCACGGAAGCGCATTTCCGCAGGTCGCTCACCTTGGTCAGCCCACTGTCATAGCCGAACGCATAAGCGCCCACACTGGTGATGGCCGTGCCAGTGGACAGGGTGGTGAGCTTATAGCACCGGTAGAAGGCATAGGCCCCCACCGTCTTGCAGCGGCTCAGCTTGGGCACGCTCTTGAGCACCTTGTCCCAGCAGAACGCCTTCTTCCCGATGGTCTCCACTCCAGCGCAGCCTGTGAGCTTGGTCAGCGCCGTACAGCTTTCAAAGGCTCCTTCGCCGATAGTCTTCACATTGGCGCCGATGGACGCGCTCTTCAGCTTGGTATACTTTTGGAACGCCTTCGCTCCAATGGCCGTCACCCGGTACTTCACGCCGCCATAGGAGACGGTGGCCGGGACGGAAACGCTGGTCAGCGTCTTCTTGGTGCCCTTGGTCACGGTGACGGTCTGATCCTTTGCCGAAACCTGGTAGTACAGGCTGCCGCTCCGGAAACTTTCCCCTTGCTCAAGGGTCACCTTTTGGGTGCGCTGCCGGCCACAGACCGGGCACTTCCCCTGGCAAACGCCTGCGCTTTTCGCTGTCGGCGCTGTCGCTTTGCCTGTAGCAGCAAACCCACAGGCTTCCTGTACGGTCGCTCCGCATTCCCGGCACACTCTGCTGTGCTGATTGCCGCTCTTCGCCGTGCCTGTCGCAGTGAACACGTGGACATGACTGCCGTCCATGGCGCCAAAGTAACGGTCCAAAAACTGCTTATGCTTGGTCATCCACTGCACACGCGCCTGAACGATGGTATCATACGTGGTCCCATTGGGCCAAACGTGAAACTTCGCCACGTTGCCAGCAGCCGTGTACTCCGCAAAGGACTGTTTCGGATACCCGGCATAGGGTGCGCCATCCTGCAGATACTGGGGCCAGAGCACGTGATCCATAGCCACAGAAGCCCGTGCCCGTTCGGCACGCTCCTGGAACGAGGCCAGACCTGTCTTGGCCTGCGCGGTGCTGTCTCCCAGCAGTGCGCTGAGCGCGTCCGCAAAATGCGCCTCATACTCTGCCTTCAACGCCGCTCGGAAGCTGGGGATCTGAATCAGGTACTTGCACCATCCTCCACCGGTGTCGGTGTCCACCAGGCAATCCCGATCGGCCGAAACGGCGTTGAGCCAGCCGACGCCCATGGTCAGCTCCATGTCCCACATCGGTCCCGCGTACATCATGCCGTCGGTGTCCATATAGAAGTAGAGGGAGCGCCAGAAGCCATCCCGGTTGGAAGCCACGGTGTTGAGCAGGTACTGCTGCACCAGACTGTCCAGATCGCAGTAGTCATAATAATACCGCCCCGTGGTGGGATTGCGCCCGGTATAGGTCCCATCCGCGTTCTGCGCCCTCAGTGCGTCCTCGAACTCCTGGAAATACTCGCTGATGTAGAGCATGGTATCCTGGCTGGCGAACTCAGGGCTTTTCACGTTGATGCCGTACCCCATGGACGTCTTGAACCAGCTGGCCTCATCGCCCTTTGCGCCATTGAGCTCCAGCAGGAAACCGCCCTTCTGTTCCGGGTCGGTCAGTCCGTTGGTGTAATAATACAGGTTTTTAAACCGGTTCTTGGCACTGCTGATCTTCGGATTCTTCTCGATCTCACCATAGTTGGGGTTGCAGTTTTCATAAGCCTCTTCCATGTCGGTGATATCAATGCGGTTGCCGTTGATCTGGTTCTTCTCCGACAGGACGTAGATGCCGCGATACTCCCCGTCAAAGTACAAATCCACGTGTTCCGCCCGTGCCGTGTACGGCGCGTTCACCGCCACGCCGACTTCCTTCCACATCTGGTCGGACAGCTTCACCGCATCGGTATAGCCAGCCAGCAGCACCCAGGTCTTTCCCTTCTCTGTGCCGCTAATGAGCTTGGTTTTTTTGTCCAGCTTGATCTGATAGGACTTTTTGGGGTAATACTTAAAGGTACTGCTCCCTCTGGCCTTGATCTGGGTCAGCGCACCGTCGTAAATCGGCTCTTTTCCGCTGGCCGGAATCATCGTCATGCTGCCCTTGATGGCATTCTCTTTTGCTTTTTCCATATGCGTCCGTCCACCGGTGCCTGCCCCACTGGTCAGGTAAACGGCAGAGAGGTTGGCGGACTGCATCACCTGCACCGACGCCTCTTTGGTCTGGGTCTGGATGGTCCCATCCTCCAGCACCGTCCGCAGGGTCAGTTTCAGCGTGTACTGTCCCTCCTGCGCCGTGGCCACAGCGTCCAGCGCCACGCCTTCCGTGGCATCTGTCCCGTCGGGGTTCTTGTCCCCCGCCACGTACAGGCGCTGTCCCTCTTTCAGGTCACAGTTCAGCTTCAGCTGCTTGCTGTCCGCGGACGCCGGCAGGAAGAGGTAGTATTGCTCGTCCACCTGCTGCACCTGGATCACCGTGCTGCCCTGGGAATAGCCCAGGGTCTCCACCGGGAACTCCGCCAGCTCTTCCATCACCACCGGTTCCGTTGGCTCCGTCTGCTCCGCGGGTTCAGTCGGCTTAGCCGCTTCTGTCGGTTCGGTCGGGTCAGTCTGCTCCGCTTCTTCCCCTTCCGGAGCTACGGGCACGGTTGACTCGTCCGTCGGTTCTTGCGATTCTCTCTCGTCTCCCGGTTCCGTCTCCAGGTCGGATGCGGATTTCACACCACTGTCGGAGGGTTCCGTTCCCTCCTCGGCCACCGCCTGAACCGTCTCCGCTGCCCCTTCCGTTGCCAAGATGGGAACGGGCAGGAGGGAACTGCTCAGACACACCGCCAACAGCAGTGCAAGCACTTGTTTTCTTTTCATAAGTTCTCCCTTCTGCATTGCTTTGCACAGTTTGCATAAAGTATACGCGCCTACTTTGCTGCAAACTGTCATTTTATAGTATAACATGTTCTATTTCATCTGAAAAGAGGCTGCGGAAAATTATTGTATTTCTTTCATATTTAGTATCACGTTCCTGCCGCTTCCTCCCCTCACCTCCTTTCCCCTTCCCCAACCGGCAAGGGTGTGCTAGAATAGAGTTACTTTTTCCGCTATTGCTTGGAGGGATGGAAATGAAAAAAGGCATCCTGGCACTGCTGCTCCTCTTGCTCTGTTACCTGCTCATCGGCAGCATCGCCCCCTACACCAGCCAGCCCACCCCCACTGCCCAGACCCAAGACAGCTTTCAGGCTTCGGACTGCTATGGGGAGGACACCGGCAGCGACCGCGCCGCCATCATCGACGACAACCAGGCCGCCCTGGAGCTGCGATTACAGATGATCTCCCACGCCCAGGAGCAGCTCATCCTGTCCACCTTCGACTTCCGCTCCGACCAGGCGGGCACCGACCTGTTAGCAGCCCTGCTGGACGCAGGCGAACGCGGGGTACAGGTGCGCCTGCTGGTGGACGGGTTCAGTGCCTTCCTGCGCATGGAGCGCAACCCGCTGTTCTACGCCCTATCCAGCCACCCCAACATTGAAATCCGTGTCTACAACCCCATCCAGCTCTGGAAGCCCTGGAACCTGATGGGACGGCTCCACGACAAGTACCTCATCGCCGATCACACCGCCTACCTGCTGGGCGGCCGCAACTGCTTCAACTCCTTCCTGGGCAGCTACGGCGGCGGGCAGAACCGGGACCGGGATGTGCTGGTGTACAACGCGGCAAACGCCGCAGACAGCTCTCTGTACCAGGTGGAGGACTATTACCGCAGCGTCTCCGCCCTGGACTGCTGCAAGCTGTTCCACGACGACGAAGGGCTGGCGGAACGTTCCTCCGTCCAAGCGGCGCGGGAGACCCTGCACCAGCGGCTGGCAGAGCTGAAAACCCGCTACCCCACCTGTTTCGCCGCCTCCTGCGACTACACCGCCGCCACCCAGCCCACCCGGAAGATCACCCTGCTGTCCAACCCCACTCAGGTGGCGGTAAAGGAACCGGTGCTGTTCTATCAGCTGATGGAGCTGTGCAAGAGCGCGAAAAAACAGGTCATCCTCCACACCCCCTACGTCATCGCCAACGACTGGATGACGGAGCAGCTGAGCCAGATCGGCTCCAAGGGACAGATTTTGCTCAACTCTGCCGCCACCAACGGCAACCCCTTCGCCTCCAGCGATTACGTCCGGCACAAGCAGGAGCTGGTGGACACAGGGCTGGAGATCCACGAGTATATCGGCGACATCTCCTACCACGGCAAGAGCATCGCCATCGACAACCGCCTGGCCATCGTCGGCTCCTTCAACATGGATATGCGCAGCACCTACCTGGACACGGAGCTGATGCTGGTCATCGACAGCCCGGAGGTCACCCAAGAACTGAAAGCCTCCATGGACGCTCTGGACACCCAAGCCGCCGTGGTGGAGGACGTGGAGCACTACCGTTCCCTCCCCGACGGAATGGCCCAGCCCAGCCTGTCCACCGGAAAACGGGTGGTGCAGTTCTTGACTGGATGGGCGTTGGAGCTGGGACGGTTCCTGCTCTGACCACCGAAACCCATAAAAAACAGCCTGAGCGCGTCAGCATTTGCTGACCTGCTCAGGCTGTTTGCTTTTCTTATGCTCACTGACCGGCGCCCTTGCCGCTCGTCAGTTTTTTGTATCCGCAGTCGCAGTACGGCCCACCGGAAGCCAGGGTATACTGCCGCACAAAGCGGGTCGCGCCCCCTGCCTCGCTCATGGTGTAGTCCAGGTGGCACAGTGCCGGTGTCAGGTCATATAACCCCAGTTTTTTCATCAACGTGCAGATGCCGCACTGGGTAAAGCGTGCTTCATAGCCGCTGTCGTCCGGGTAGGGGCAGAAGTCCATGTTCCAGGAAAACGGATTCCGGTCGCCGGCACGGAGCTGGGCTGTCTTTTGCAGACCGGCCACGTCCTTGTCAGTGAACTTGGATTTTCCACTCTTCCGGCAGAACCACTTCATCGCCGGCGTCATCATGGCTTCGGCGTAGTAGTCCGTCAGCGTCTCCACATCCGGACGCTCCGGCATACTCAGGATGAATGCCGCCAGCATGGCGCAGTTGACCAAGTTCATCTTGAACCGATCCGCCCCTTCAAATTCCGGCACTTCCGCCAGGATCTCTTTATACTTCCCTTTCGCCTGTACTGTGACCCTTTTTGCCGCCTCCGGCGTCAGGCCAAATTCCGACGTCAAATGGGTCTGAAAGGATTTGTGAAACAGCGCCCACATCCCCATGGGCATTCCCATATACTTCATCTCCAACCTCCTATCGATTCCGCTGATAGCCCTGGGCGTCCCGATACTCCGGATGCTCCTTCAGGTAGGGGTCTCGGTCGCCGCAGATGGCGTAGTCGCACTTGCAGCCGTTGGCGCAGGTGGTGGTGCGCACCAGCCGGGCGTGGAGCAGCTCCATCCCCTTAAAATCCGGGTTGCACAGAGCCGGCATCACTTCCAGCAGCCCGTGTTCCTTGGCAAACTCTGCCGTGGGACACCGTGTGAACTCGTAATAGATGGGCTTGTCCGCCTCATAGGGCGCTACGTGCATCACAAAGTCCCCCCACCGGTCGCACCGCTTTTTCGCCATCAAGAAGGAGCGATGGAGCAGCCGCTTCCAAAAGGGCTTGTTGACGTCCACAAAGCGGAGCTTCCGGAAGGCAGGCAGGAACAGCTCTCCTTCCATCTCCTCGATCTCGTCCAGGCTGGTGACCGCCTTGCAGACCACATAGTAGCTCATCAGAGCCACACAGTCATAGTTCCCCCCTGCGCCGTTGTGGAAGTTTTTCTTCCCGCCCAGGTCGGTGCGCCAATCCTTCAGGAACGCCACGTACTGGAGCTGGACCTGTTCCCAAACCGCTTCCCGCTGTTCCGGTGGATAGTGGAGGGCGATCTTTTGTTGGATCTGCTTCTTGCAGGCCTTGGAGTAGAGCACGTGACAGGTGCGATCAAATGACAGGTCTCGATCCTTCATGGAACCTCCTTTTCTTACGGTTAGTTGTCTCTAACTTTATGGCGGAAAAAACCGCTCCCACCAATGGGAGAACGGATTTTTGGATTCGGTCACATTATAAAAAAGATATGGGGCGTTGTCAAGGGAACGAGCGGCCGGACTGGGGGAGATTGCCGGGCAAAAAAAGAGGGACTGTATCTCTTTTCGCAGTGGACATTGTATGATAAAATAACTACAATCATTAAGATATGTTAAAGACGAGGACAAGACACATGGCGAAACGAAAACAGAATTTAAATGGTCTCTACATCTCCCCTCGCCTCCGGGACAGCCTGACCCCCATCGGGCGCTGTGCCCTGACCACGGTGGTGGCGCCCATGGGCTACGGGAAGACCACAGCCATCCGCTGGTATCTGGCGGAACAGGTCAAGGGAGACCCGGCAGTGCAGACCATCCGGGTCAGCATTTATTCGGACAACGTGCCCATCTTCTGGAAGAGCGTTCAAAAAGCCTTTGCCTTTGCCGGTCTGACCTTTCTGGAGCAGTACCCTTGTCCCGATGACACCGCCAGCGCCAGCCTGCTGGTGGACGACCTCTGTCTCACCCTGACCGGTCCCACCTCCTACTATATCTTCATCGATGACTTCCACCTGATGACCGATGGCCGCATCGTGGACTTCTTCTGCATCCTGGCCAACCGCCTGCCGGAGAACGTCCACGTCATCGTGGCCAGCCGGGACCGGTTCCTCCCCCGCGGGGAGGTGGTGCGGCTGGGTGGGAAGCTCCATCAGATCACCGCAGAGCACCTGCGTCTGAACCATCGGGAACTGGCCACTTATGCACACCGCTGTGGAATTTCCTTGCAGGAAGCGGACATCGCCGCCCTGCTCCACTCCAGTGAAGGATGGTTCTCTGCGGTCTATTTGAACCTGTGCTTTTTGGCGGAGCAGGGAACGCTGCCAGATAAGCAGTCGGACATTTATGAGATGTTCTTCAACGCCCTCATCGACCCGCTCCCTCCCCAACGGCAGGAGTTTTTGGCGGTCATGGGGTTGGCCGATGAGTTTTCCGCCAAGATGGCACGGTTCATCACAGAAGACCCAGAGACTGACCAGATTCTAGCCGCTTTGACCGAGCAAAACGCCTTTGTGACCCGCCTGTCCGACGGCGTGACCTTCCGGTTCCACCACATGATGAAGGCCTGTGCGGAGCGGGCGTTCGCTCAGCTGGACGTCTCCAAACAGAACGCCTACCGCAGCCGCTACGGCGACTGGTATCAAGCCCACCAGCAATATCTCTACGCCCTGGACGCCTATCAAGCCTGCGGCAACTATGACGCTGCCCTCCAGGTCATCCAGGCAGACGCGGGGATCCTGTTGGCTGCGCTGAAGCCAGAGACGGTGCTGGCGTTCTTGGAACGGTGTCCAAAAACGGTGCTGCAGGAGCATCCGCTGACCATTTTGGTGCTCATGCGCCGGATGTTCACCTGGCGGCAGATCCCCAAGATGATGGAACTGAAAGGGCTGCTGGAGGACGCCATCCGCACCCACCCGGAGTGGCCGGAGGAGGAGCGTGGGAACCTGCTGGGGGAACGGGATCTGATCCTGAGCTTCCTGATGTACAACGACATCACCGAGATGAGCCGTCTCCACCGGAGCGCCAGCGCCCAAATGTCCCGTCCGGCGGTGAGCATCCGCAACGAGGGGAGCTGGACCTTTGGGTCGCCGTCGGTGCTGATGATGTTCCACCGGGAGCCGGGGGCGCTGGACAAGGAGCTGGCGGAGATGAACGACTGCATGCCCCACTACTACAAGCTGACCCAGGGGCATGGTGACGGAGCGGAGCTGGTGATGAGCGGCGAGGCGGCCTTTCTGCAGGGGCGTTTCGCGGACACCAGCATCCTGTTGGAGCGGGCCTACGCCCGCATCGCCGAAAACGGGCAGGAGAACATGGCCCTCTGCTGTGACTTTTTGGAACGGCGGCTCTCCCTCTGCGTGGACACCCAGGAGCGGTATTCCTTCGCGCAAAAGCGAAAAGAGCTGATGCAGAGCCATAACACCATGTGGCTGCACATCTTTGAGAGCATCTGCGCCTACTATTCTGCCCTGGTGGGACAGCCGGAGCAGGTGCCTGCCCTGTTCCGGACGCATCAGCTGGCTGCCGTCAACTTCCTGGCGCCCTGCCGTCCCATGATGGAACTGATCGAAAATCAGGTATATTTGGCACAGGGCGCCTACGCCAAGGTCATCGGCCGGAGCGAAGGGCTACTGCACCTGTGCCAGGGGATGCACTATGCGCTGGCGGAACTGCACATCCGCATCCAGACCGCTGCTGCCTACGCCATGCTGGACAAGGGGACAGAGGCAAAGCCACTGTTGGCGCAGGCGTTGCAGGCGGCAGGAGCGGACGGATTTTTCCTCCCCTTTGTGGAAAACTACCGCTATCTGCACGACCTGCTGTCCACCCTGCCCCAGACGGAACAGGTAACCCAGATCACCGCTTTGGGCGAAGCCTATGAAGCCCGCTGCGCCCAGCTGCGGGCGCAGGGCGCTCGCCCTGCTGCGTTGGGAGAGCTGACCCGTCGGGAGATGGAGATCACCCAGCTGATGACACAGCATCTGACCAATAAGGAGATCGCCCAGCAGCTGTTTTTGTCGGAGGGGACGGTCAAGCAGTATATGAACCAGATCTATTCCAAGCTGCAAATCACGGGCGACACCCGCACCAAGCGCAGACGGCTGCTGGATCTGGTAGAGCAGAAACCCTAACCTTTGGTTACTATCTTTCAAAAGAAATCCACCGTACACTACCGTTGTACGGTGGATTTTTTCTGCCTAATGCGGATTGCGGACAGAGAGGAGGAAGGACAGTTGCGCCGAAGTTACATTGCAGCGGTGCGTGCGTTGGACGATCACATTTTGCAAGTAGACTATGTGTCCGGCAGCTGTCTGCTGTTGGATATGAAGCCCTATTTGGATAAGATCCGGTTTCGACCGCTGGCCAGACCGGAGATTTGGAATCGTGTCAGCACGAACGGGATCTTTGTCCAATTTGAAACCGTAGAACTGAGCCATGACGAAATCTTAGCCATGGCGGAACGAGACTGAACACAGGAATTTTGGAAAAGGAGAAAACATATGAAGAAAAGATGGATGATCTTGACGCTCGCTCTGGCTATGAGCCTGCTCACCGCCTGCGGCGGAAAGGACCCCGCTCCAGCGTCCTCCGCCCCGACAGACACCAAGCCCGCCGCCAGCCAAGCCGAGCCGGCAGACAAGTCGGAAGCCACCCCCGACACCTCCACCCAGACCCCTGACAAGACCGAGACGCCCACCCAGAAGCCGGAAAAGCAGGGCGACCAGAGCACCAAGCAGATCCCCGTCCTCATGGGCGGCGCGCTGCCGTTCACCAATATGCAAAATCTGAAGACGGAGAACTATGACGACGGCGGCTACTACTACGAGGATATGACCCAGGACAGCAGCACGGTCATCATCAACAGCGCTTATCCCTCCACCCAGGCAGAGGGGCAGAGCGCGGAAGATTATGCTGTTGCCACTGCCACTGCCCTGGCACAGTCGGACAACTGCAAGGTTCAGTCCTGCGAGCAGAACAGCACATACACGGCCAACCTGTCCTACCCGGTCTACGTGGTCACCTTTACCTCTGGTGCAAATGAAGACATGCGGATGTGGACGGTGTTCATGACCGCAACGGATACCGATACTTACCTGTACGCCTTTTCTTCCACCATGGATGCAGCCGACGAGCTGGCACAGACCTACCAGGATGTGTTCTCCAACCTGCGCCTGGAGGACGTGGAGTGATCGATGCGCCACATAGAGGAGGAAACAGACCATGAAACATTGGAATCGAACCCTGGGCACCCTGTGCCTGACCGGCCTGTTCTGCCTGAGCTTGACTGCCTGCGGCGGAACGGCACCGGCCGCCAGCAAATCTGCCCCGTCCAGCGCCCCTGACACCTCAGAGCCGGTCGCCGGAGCGGACTGGACCACCTGGGGTATCATCAACGACCAAAAGACCCTCATCCAGATGGGCGCAGAAAAGGAAGTCTATGTCTGTACCTATGACGACAGAGTGGACTTGAACGAGACCTCCAGCGGCGCCTCCCCCACCCTGTATACTCAGCTGACCTACCCGGAAAAGGTGGAGTCCGCGGCCAAAGCGTATGAGAGCATTTCCTTTGTGGATCGCAACGGCGATGGCCAGAGCGACGCCACGCTGACCCTGAAGCAGGGGGAGAAGATCATCACCTGGGTGTGGTACTGGGAGGACAAAGAGGGCTTTGTGTATCAGAGCGAACCCAACCAGGCACATCCTGAGATCAGCGCTTATGTGGGGCTGTGGTGGTATGAGCAGGAGCATCGCTGGCTACACATTTACGACGACGCCACCTGGACCTTTGTCAACTCGGAGGACGAGGTCATCGAGTCCGGCACCGCACAGGCGGACAAGGACGGCGTGACCCTGCGCTATGACGGCAGCGGGGACACTCTGCGGCTGGACAATGCGGAAAACGGCGCCCTGCTGGACAGCACCAAGAACGGCGAATTGACTTCCACAGAGCAGATCGCGGCAGAGAAACAGTAACCATTTAGGAGAAGATGCAGAACATGAAAAAGATCACAGCACTGGTGCTGGCGCTGACGCTGGCACTGTCCCTCACCGCCTGCGGCGGCAGCTCGAACCCGGGCGCCGCTTCCACCCCCAAAGATACCACTGACAACACCGACAGCAGTTCCTCTTCCATGACCGCAGAAGAGCTGGCCGGCGGCTGGGTGGATGACGATGGGAACACCCTGGTCATCGACACGGAGGATGGTACCTATGGCTATCGCACCTATTACGGCAGAGTGGGCAGAGGGGATTATACCGAGGACACCGGCAAGCCCTTGCTGGACTATGACAACTTCAACTACGACCTCCTGTCCGAAGACGGCGGCCTGACCCTGCGGCAGAACGGTTCCTCCGACCGGGAGAGTCTGGACGGCGCCCACTTTGGCCAAGGCGAGAGCGAGCTGTACGAGTGGCCCATCGACGAGCTGGACGGTGTGTGGCAGGACGCCCTGGGGGAAACCCTGGTCATCGACTCTGGCCGGATGGAATATTTGGCCTACAGCAAGGACGGCATGACCAGCGGCAGCCTGGCTGACCAGATGGACGGCAAGGGTATCTACCTGTTCCTCAACGGCTACGCCTACGTGTGCATGTCTGACGATCACAACAGCTTCACCCTGTTCTTTGAGGACAGCGATTCCCAGTCTCCGGACGGCACCTACGAAGGGGTCTTTTATCGAGACGGAGATGCCGCTTCCTACACCGATCTGAGTACCGCGGCCTTTTCCGAGAACAGCAGCGGCCATCTGACCTACTATGACGGCGTGAGCCTGTTCTACCTGCCCGATGGATACACCGTGGGCGACGACGGCAAGGCCTATAACGCTGACGGCAAGGTGTTCGGCGCTGGCTGGGAAGCCGAAGTCTATGACCCCGCCGCCGATTGGGGCGAGAACTGGGCAGACAACTGGGGCTAATCTGATACCGATCGGTTTCAGCTCAAAATAGAAACCATCCCATTCGTTGAGTGTGCGAATGGGATGGTTTTTTATCTGATATTGAGCCGGGCTTCCAGCAGTGGCATATGTTGTTCTTCAAATTCTCTGGCGTAGGTGCAAAAGCTCTCCTTCCGATCCGCGTAGACCGTTTGGTCGGCCTGCGGGAACTCCATCAAGGACACCAACAGCACCAGGCGGGCACATAACCCGGCAATCTTCTCGCTCAGCTCCTTGCCAAACAGATAGTCCGCCTGCTTCGTGACAGCCAGAGTCTTCCGGTTCAGCTCCATCACGTCGTCCAGGGACACATTGTGATCGGTCCGGCCCGTGTCGGCGAAGGCGGCCTTGTACAGCCACAAAAAGTTCTCCAGAGTGCCGAACTCCTCCAGCAGGAAGGCGAAGGTGGTACACCGCCCCACCTGGTCGTAGAGGGTGTAGCGCTTCTCGAAAAGGGCGATCTTGTTCTGCTGGTCGGCGATATCCGCCTGCTTGGCGGCGATGATGGTCTGCTGCTTGGCGATGCGGTTTTGCAGGAACGCCATGACGATGGTTCCGATGAGGGCGAGAAAGGCGATGAGGGCCGTGGCGATGTCTGCCCAGGTGGGGGTGGCCACCGATTGGACGGCTTCCACTAACGCGCTCTGTAAGGCTGGATCCATAGGACACCTCCCGATGACAATAGGGCTGAGGGGGGATGTTTCTTTCCTATTTTAACATAATTTGATGATTTTTTCAACCTAGTTTTCTATCAGAAGCAATTATGTCGCCAAAAAAGACGCCCGACCCTAGTCGGACGTCTTTTCGCAAACGCGTTTTCTGTTCAAGAGGTTGGACATCCCGCCAGCCGTCAGGTCAGATCGTCTTCGCTGGGGATGAGGACGGCCAGGATGATGTAGAGCAGGATACCGCTGCCGCCCAGGATGCAGAACAGGACCCACAGGGCACGGATCAGCGTAGGGTCAATGTCGAAATACTCTGCGATCCCCCCGCAGACACCAGCGAGCATTTTGCCAGATTCAATTCGATACAGTCTTTTCTTCATGAGGAGCACCTTTCTTTCGTAGTCGCAGGACAGGAGCCCGCGGGTTCCCATCGGTTTCATCTGCCCTTACTATAGCACGGGGGGCGGTGGGGTTCAATCTATATTGGGATAAAGATGGATTAAAAAATGCTGAAAGGCAGGCTTACCGGGATATACGGGAACCAGTAAGCCTACCACATTCAAAGTCGTTTCTATACCCTATAGAAGATAATCAAAAAATCCAGTATCAATCAAAAAGCTGAAGAGCGTGCTGCCTTCTTTCATATGAATCACATTGAAAAAGTCAAGTATGCAAAATAGTCCATATCCAAGAATAAGTAAAAGGACAAAAGCTAGGAAAAAGAGATAGCAGGTGATTGGTCCGCCGGCAAACCCTGTGAACCTTTCCATATCCCAATACCGTGCGAAGGCAAAGCGAAGGGTCATGATGTCGGCGAGTACCCCAAAGACGAGAATGAGAAGAATCAGGATTGTGAGGAGTGTGATGTCAAGGAGCGAAGAAAAAGCACTGCTCCAACATTTTTGGTAGTATGGCATAATGATGCAGAAAAGACGGATAAGGGAAAAGGTTTTTGCGGCATCCAGCAGACAAACGTTCAGAATCTGTTTCTTAGGGCGTTTCTTGATGAGGGGAAGGATCAGGTCAAATATCCCAATCTTGATGAGAAAGTATTTGATGAAGGCAGGGTTTGCCAAGAAGTAAATGATACCGGATAACCATTCTAAAAAGATATAATAGCTGCTAAATACCGCTATGGCTAAAAAAGCAATGACGAAAAGCGGAATGAAATAGACAATATACACTGCGCAGTACACCTCCTGAATCTAGCTGAAAGCCCCACCTACCCATGTAGATAAGTGGGGCTTTGGTAAAAGAAAGAGTGGATTTTCAGCGTAGAAAATATGGAATCGACAGGATGTCAACCGTTTTTGTATTCAATCTGTGCGTTACAGTTTCCGGCCCAATACCCGGTCATAATAACATTGGGCACTGTATTTTCTTCCCCCCACAATTCTTTCCGGTAGTCGTCCCAACTATCCGTAGACCCCGTGATCACGATTTTCTGGTCACTTCCAAATCCATAGAAAGCATCCGACCCAACAGACGTCACAGACGCCGGGATCACAAGCTCCGAAATCGAGGTACTATTTTTAAAAGCGTACGATCCGATTTCCGTTAAGGAATCAGGAAGGTCGATGGATGTCAGCTTCGGGCAGTTCGCCATATCGGAAATCGTAACTACGGTATTGGGAAGCTGAACAGAAGAAAGATTTTCACAGTTACTAATTGAGATTTCTTGCAGGCCGTCAGGTAAGGCTACAGATGCTATCGTGCCGCACTCCTCTAACCTGATGTACGTTGCATAAGCATCGGTTGAAAAGCGGATTTCCTCCAAGCTTTTACAACTTCCAATTTTCCCCATGTTAATCCCTTCTGAAGTAATGGTGATCGATTTCAGCATAGATGCACCATCAAAGACGTCACTGCCGATCTCTTGCACATTCCTCCCCAAAACAATGGATTGAATATCGGAATTATAAAATACCTCCCGGCCAACTTTGACGACAGGAATATCATTATAAGTATCCGGAACAACTACATCTACCTCGGAACCGCTGTAACCGGTAACAACATAAGAACCCTCGTAAGGCTCATATGTCAGCCCTTCCGTTCCCTCTTTTGTGCTGGCAGCACCGTTGCCGCAACCGCTGACCAATGCCATCAGCAACAGGGTGATGGTACAGAACGCGGCGGTCAGCTTTCGCTTGCTTCGTTTCATTTTCAACATTCCTTTCTTAATGTTGTACTGTCTTCGATGTCTCATCCAAAGCCGTGCGATAATAGCTACAAATCGCCCGCGCATCCATCTCCCGCAGGTGCCAATGGCAGTAGACACGAGGCCAACCGCTCACTGTATCCCGCTCGCAGCTCTTGCAGAAACGGCAGTCGTTCAGGCAGCGGGAAAGCTCTTTGCCCTCCTTCGCTCTGGCCTTGACCACGGCAGCACTGCGCAGTTCTTTGATATGCTGATAGTGGTAGAAACCGCACACAGCGACGACGGCGGCAGCTAGGACGAAGCAAGCGCCGATCAAGCTGCTGACAAGCTGGCCCTCCTGGGTATAAAAGGCGTAAAAGGTGCCATAGGGACCGCTGCACTGAATGAAGACATAGAGCAGGAGCAGGAACAACAGACCACCTACCTGAAGGCTCAAAAACTGGGCTGTCTTCCGCTTCCCATATCCGGTGCGGCTGCCGCAGATGGGACAGACTTTATCAAATTCGCCAATGGTGTGTTTGCAGCAAGGACACAAAGCATTTTTCATAGTTTGATTCATCAGAAACATCTCCTTTTTCTAGTTGAAAGCATTCAGTAAATGTCTACCATTTCGACATTGTATCATACAATTATCTCCAGATTGACAATCAGAAAATGTCAAACCTAGGGAGAAGCGTATGTTTATCAATAAAGCACCAAACGGGCGAAACAATCTCTGCGGCGCGGCAGTGGCACGCCTGCGGAAGGAAATGGGGATTTCTCAACGGGCACTGGCAGATCAGCTGCAGCTGTTGGGGTTGGATTTAGATAAAAATGCGGTACAGCGGATGGAGGCGGGAAAACGGTTCATCACGGACATTGAACTGCTGACGTTAGCCCAGTGCTTCGGCGTGTCCGTGGAGACGCTCTATCAAGTCTGTCAGAAAACTGAAGAATCCTGCACATGAGTTGCAAATGGCGAAAACCACTTGCATGTGCAGGAATAGACCGAAATCATAAAAATTCAAAAGAAAAACAAAGCGGAAAAGTTCCGGTTTTCAGCAGATATAGCCTGGTGAAAATGCGCAAAAAACATCATCATTTTTTGTGCGTATCCCCAGAAAGAACAAAAATGTGGAAAAAAGATTGTGCCGGGGCGGGATTTTTAGTATAATTTTTAACAATCTCCGATCCCACCGGGAACGGAGTGCTGCCACACAATCAAACCATAGAAGGAGGAACCTCATGTCTGCTGAAAAATTGAATCCCATCAATCCTGGCCCTCTGGGGCTGCTGGGCTTTGGGATGACCACCATCCTGCTTAATCTCCACAACGCGGAGATCATCCCCCTGTCCATCGTCATCGTCGCCATGGGCCTCGCCCTGGGTGGCGCCGCTCAGATCATCGCCGGAATCCTGGAATTCTGCCACGGCAACACCTTTGGCGGCACCGCCTTTGTGGCCTACGGCTTTTTCTGGTGGTCGCTGGTCCTGATCTGGGTCTGCCCCTTCGACAGCATCGCCGCCGGAGATTCCACCTCCCTGGGCTTCTATCTGCTGCTCTGGGGCATCTTTAGCCTGTTCATGTTCATCGGCACCCTGAAGCACAACCGTATCACCCAGGTGGTCTTTGGCTCCCTGACCGTCCTCTTCTTCCTGCTCTCCATCGGTGATTTCACCGGTGTCCACGCCATCCACCTGGCCGCCGGCTGCGTGGGCATCTTCTGCGGCGCCTGCGCCATCTACAGCGCTGTGGCCCAGATCCTGAACGCAGAGTATGGCAAGACCGTCCTGCCGGTAGGCTGAGCGGACAACCAAGACACGACAAAAAGCGCCTGCATTGCAGGCGCTTTTTCTGTGAAGGGATCAGGCAGGCTGTCTCACGATACCCACGAACAGCGGCGAACCGTCTGCCCCGGTGAGCACAAAGAGGAAGGGGCGATCCAGCACAAAATCTACTTCTTCGGCAGGCGGGGCGGACATGGCATCCACAGACATCACGGTGAACGCAGCGGCGGTGCAGCCATCCTCGTCAATGGTCACCCGTGCCGCGTGCTTGGCCTGGGACAGGCAGGCGGGCTGTTTGTCCTGGGTCAAGGGGGAGAAATCCGCTTTTTTCCGGTCAAACACATCGGTGATCCCCAACGTGCGCAAGCTCTCCTGTAAATCCAGGTCGGAAGCGACATCAAATTTAGGGATGGAACGATGGATGGTCAGGTACTTCGTCTGCTTCCAGCCATCCGGATGGGTCAGGAGCTTCTGCACCTGCTTGTCCTGCAGCAGCGCCTCCGGTCTCACCCCGTCGTCCGGGCGGAAGAACCACATGGAACCACTGTTGGTCAAGGACTGGGAGACAGCAGAGAATCGGTCGCCCCAGTAGTAGCTGCCTGTACGGCTCTGGTGGAGAAAATCACAGGTCACATCGCCGTCCGAACCATGGAAGGTGTCCGGCTTGGTATTGGACTTGTCAAACTGATTTGTCCACTGGGCACGGTAATATAAGGTGGTGGCCAGGGCGATGAGGGTTTCCGGCTCTAAGGTCACCCCTTCGGCCTGCTCCTTCAGCATCCCGCCGGTCTGCTCGTTCAGCCAAGTTTGCAGGGCTTTGTTGTAGGAGGCTGAACCCATTTTGCCTCGGAAGGTGCTGGTGTAATAATGCTGCGCCAGAGCGTCCAGAGTCTTTTTCGTATAGGGTACGTCCTCGTTCAGCCACAGGGAGGCGGCCAGACGAGAGGTGACGGTGCCATCATCATTGTAGTTGGCATTCCACAGGGCGCTGACCTGCGCTCGCAGGGCGGCAGGGTCTTTGCTGCCCAGCACTTGCAAGATCTGCTTCTGGCTCTCTCCGGTGGTGACCTCAGTGAGCATACCCAAGGCCAGGTACAGGTTCAGGGGGGAGCAAACTTGATTGTCCTTCTGCTCACCCTGGAAGAAGGCGGACAGATGGCTGGCACAGAACTGGTTCAGGCCATCCTGGTAATCCTTGGGCTGGTTTTGCTGCTTCTGCTGATCTGCTTGCCAGGCATCGTAGGCGGCCTGGAAGCCATCGCTGTCAAAGTCGCCGTTGGCTTTGACGTAGTCCTTCTCATTGGGATAAGACGCCAGCTTGGGATAGGTGGGCTGCGCCAAGGCATCCTGAGAGAGGGGGGAAGGGGCGGCAGAACCGCTGGCGCTGTCGGCTCCATGCTGGGCGCAGGCGGTTAGGGCGGCGGCGAAAAGGGCACAGGTCAGCAGCAGTGCGGTCAGTCGTTTCATAAAATACCTCCTTTTCCAGCGGGAAACGGGAATGTCCGTTTCCCTGTGTTGGCGTTGCCTTTTGTCCGCTCAGTGTAACACACTTTTCCGGCCAGTACAATGAAAAGGGGGAAAACCAGGCTTTTCTTTCCCAAACGAACATGATATACTATATTTTAATTGAATTTGAAACCAAAGGAAGTGAAACATATGATGGATAACCTCTTCAACGACATGGAGCAGAATCGGAAATTAGAGGAGATGGAAGAGGAACTGGAGCGGCAGAGAGAGGCTGTGCTGAAGGAAGCCATGAAGCAGTATCAGGACGCCGCCATGGAAGGCGACCCCAGAGCACAGTACGCCCTGGCACACGCCTATTTCCAGGCGCAGGACTATGTGACCTCCCTGTCCTGGTGGAACCAAGCGGCGAAGAAGGGGCTGACCTGTGCATGGACTCGGGTGGCTTTGCAGTACGCCTACGGCTTGGGTGTGGATCCAGACCAGGCCATGGCCATGGATTGCCTGTGGAAGGCCATCCACGGTGACCCGGAGGACATGAACGCCCTGGCCTACCTGGGGATGTTCTACGAACAGGGCATCGGTGTGGAGAAAAACCTGGAGCAAGCCCTCGCCTGCTACCGCCAGGCGGCGGAGCACAGAGACCCGATGGCGCAGTTCACCTTGGGAATGTGCTATTTCTTCGGCAACGGCGTGGAGGAAGACACCCAGACAGCGTTGAAATGGGTCAACGCTGCGGCAGAACAGAGCTGGCCGGAGGCACAGTATTTCCTGGGCCTGCAGCACTACCTGGGGGAACGGGTGGATCGAGATCTGTACCTCTCCTTGAACTACCTGCGCAAGGCGGCTGCCAACGGCTCCGTTGACGCCAAGCAGCTGGCGGAACTGGTGGAGCACGACATCAGTGTGGAAAAGCAGATGCGAGATGTAGACGGCCTGAACGGGATGCTGGATCAGTTCGAGGCTTATCTCAACAGCTTCGGAGACTATGACGATGAGGACGAATGACGTTCAGTCGCAGAAAAAACACGCAGTCGATGAGACTGCGTGTTTTGCGTTTATCGGTGCTGCAGCAACCCAGCCAAATGCCCGCTGGACCAGGCCCACTGCAGGTTGAACCCCCCGCAGTCCCCGTCCACGTCCAGCACCTCGCCGGCAGCGTAGAAGCCCGGGCACCGGCGGCTCTCCAAGGTCTCCGGGTCAAACTGTGCCGTGTCCAGCCCACCGGCGGTGACCTGGGCGTGCTCCAGTCCTTGATCGCCAATCACAGGCAGGCGGAAATCCTTGACGTTCTTGGCAATGGCGGTCAGGTTTTTCCGGGTCAGATCCATCACGGCATCTCCCAGTTTCCGGCCGCCGTAGCGGATTACCGTCCGCCCCAACCGGTTGTGGAGCATCCCCGTCAAGAGGTTCTCCAACGTCAGCTCCGGGCACTGGGCCTGCCGCTGGGCCAGCAGCTCCACCAGCTCTGCCTGGGACACGTCGGGCAGCAGGTCCAGCGATAACGTCACCGGCGCTTCTGCGGTCACGGCCAGACGGGAGAGCTGGAAGATGACCGGCCCGCTGACCCCGTAATCGGTGAACTGCACCTGTCCCGCTTCCTCTGCTACCAGCTCCTGTCCCATCAGCAGCTTCACCACTGCATCTGCCCGCACCCCCTTCAGGGATCTTGGCCAGGTGGGGTCGGTGTTCAGCTGCACCAGGGAGGGGTGGAGACGGGTACACCTGTGGCCTAGAGTCTTGGCAAGCTGGTAGCCTGACTTGGTGCCTCCCAGCTTGGGCGCGGCGGCGCCGCCGGCGGTGAGGATGACCCGATCCGCCCACAGAGAACCGGCAGAGCCGGTCAGGGTGAACCCACCGGATTTCCCCTGCCGAATGACCTCCACCGGCCAGTCCGTCCGCACAACGACTCCGGCGGCGTCCAGCGCCAGGCGCAGGGTGTCTAGGACGCTGTTGGCCTGGTCGGAATAGGGGTAGCACTTCCCGTCCGGCTCGGAGGTGGTCAGCAGACCACGCTGGCGGAAGAACGCCAAGGTGTCCGTCACGCCGAAGGCGTCCAGGGCAGGGCGGACGAAATCTGGATACCCGCCATGATAGTGGCTGGGGGCGCAGGTCAGGTTGCTCAGGTTGCACCGGCCATTGCCGGTGGCCAGCAGCTTCCGCCCCAGGCGGCTCTGCCGTTCCAACAGGGTGACTGTGCCGTCCACCCATTCCGCCGCCGTCAGAGCGGCCATCATTCCGGCAGCACCGCCGCCGATGATCGCAAGTTCCATAAATATGGCTCCTTTTTTGTTCCGTTGTCCCTATTATACTGGAAAAGGGTCAGGAGGGAAAGAGGGGGACGGGCAGAAAAGCCCTTGACAGATTGGGCGGGCGTGCATTAAAGTAAGGGGACAAGAGAGAGGACCCCCATACTGTATTGTAGAAAGGAATCCGAATGATGAAAAAATTGCTCAGCGCCATTTTGGCCGTTTCTATGCTCTGCCTGTTGGTGGGCTGTTCCCAGAACACCCCCGTTGCCAGCAGCACTCCGGCTCCCGCAGCCAGCGCCTCTGTCCCTCAGACAGAACCCACCCAGTCGGAACCCGATCAATCGGAACCCGATCAGTCTGATGCCTCCGCATCCGCCGCTGCCGCATCCACCTCGGAGAACCTGCCCGATGAAAAAACCGCTGCCAACCAGATCAGCAAGACTGGCTTCCTCACCGGCGCCTTCTTGAACGATGCAGAACCGTCCGAAGACAACCAAAACTCGGAAGATGAGTTGATCTATCAGATCGGCTGCGCTACCATCGTCAGTGCCCGCTTTGAAACCAGACATGGCGCGGAAGCGTTCATGGATGAATACGCCAATGGCGCGGACATTAGCGAACCCAAGGATGTCACCGTGGCAGGCCGGGCTGGTACCCAGTATCACTGGGCGGCTGGCAGCAATGAGGATTCCAGCGTAACCGATGCCGTTGTCACCGAAGCCAATGGCAAGAGCCTGCTCTTCTTGGTGACGAACAGCGCAGATGCCGCTGCCGGTTACAACGACGCTGGCCCTGTGCAGGAAGCGGTGGACAGCTGGATGAGCAGCCTAATGGTTGCGGAATGAGCTGGATACACAGTGCTTTTATGACCCTGGAAGCTGTTTTCAGGGTCATTTTTCTGTGGTCGGTTGCTCCACAGACGGAAACATGATATGCTGAACAGATAAATAAAACGAGAGGGAAGGGATGGAGATTACCGTGAGAGAGAAAGCAGAACCCTTTGCCCCGGTGATCGCCCTGCTGCTCCTGTTGGTGGGAGCTGCGGTGTTCGGTCTGTACTTGGGGTGGGCACTGATGGCAGGGGCGATCTTGTTCACCTTGGACGCCAAGCGCCATGGCCGCACCTGGGGACAGGTGGGGAATATGCTGGCGCAAGGGCTGAAAAAAGCCTGGATCGTGGTGCAGGTGCTCTTGGTCATCGGTTTGCTCACCGCCAGCTGGATCTCCTGCGGCGCCATCCCCTGCCTGGTGCGCCTGGGTGCTTTGGTCATCCGTCCCCACGTCTTTCTTCTCTGCACCTTCTGGCTCTGCGCTGTCATGAGCTTTTTGCTGGGTACCAGCTTCGGCACCGCCAACACCATGGGCGTGGTCATGATGACCCTGGCACGAGCGGGCGGGGTGAGCCTTCCCATGACCGCCGGAGCCATCCTGTGCGGCATCTACGTGGGCGACCGGTGCAGTCCCATGTCCTCCTCCCTGCTCCTGCTGTCCACGTTGACCGAGACGGAACTGTATGACAACGTAGGCATGACCATGAAATCCATGCTGGTGCCCTTCGTCGCTGCCAGCGGCGGGTATCTGTTCTGCAGCTTCCTCTCCCCCCTGTCCACCGCCTCCACCGACCTGGCAGAACGGTTAGAGGCGGGGTTCAACCTGAATCCGGTGGTGCTGCTCCCCACCGTGGTGGTCTTTGTCCTCTGTTTGATGCGCAAGCCGGTGAAGCTGGCCATGGCGGTGAGCATGGTCTTGGCCTGTCTGCTGGCGGCGTGCTTCCAGGGGATGCCGGTGTTGGAGCTGGCCAAAACCCTGGTCTTTGGCTACCACCTGCCGGAGACCGCCCCCCTCTCCGCCATCCTCCACGGCGGCGGTCTGTCCAGCATGGTCACCAGCATCGTCATCGTCACCTCCAGCTGCGCCATTGCGGGCATCGTAGAGGGCACCGACCTGACCGCCCACCTGGGTGGCCACACCGGCGGCGGCCATCTGAAGACCTACCTGAAAACCCTGGCCACCGGCTTCGTCACCGCCGCCATCGGCTGCAATCAGACCATCGCTATCGTCCTGACCCACGCCGTCCGGAAGGACGACTATCAGACCCTGGGGAATCAGGTCTTCGCCAGAGACATGAGCTTCGCCGGCACCCTGGCTCCCGTCCTCCTCCCCTGGTGCATCGCCGCCTATACCCCCACCAGTCAGCTGGACGTCCACGGCTTGGGCTGGATGCCCTTCGCCTTCTGGCTCTGGTTTATGCTGCTCTGGCAGGGGGTGTACGCTTGGTGGATGGATTGCAAAGCACGCGGAAATAGCGCGACTTGATCGCGCGCCTGAACAGAACCAGTAAAACAAGACAATAGACAAAAAGCCCCCCTGATGTAGGATAATAACTACATCAGGGGGTAATTGTATGTCAGGAAGAAAAGGAATGAAGCGGAAAGGATGTGAGGCCGAAAGTAAAGTACGCAGTTATCTATCGTCACCGGAACGAGTATTCGGTATCAGTTATGTGCAGATTCTTTGAGGTATCCCGGAGCGGCTACTATGACTTTGTAAGGCGGATTGGGCAGGCCGAGAGTGATGCAGAGCTGGCAAAGAAAATACAGGAGTGTCAGGACCGGACAGATAAAACCTACGGTTACCGTCGGGTCTGGAAGTGGCTGAAAGACAGAAATATTGAGAGAAATCCGAAAACTGTGCTCAGAGTCATGAAAAAATACGGTTTATTATCGGAGATCCGCCGTCGCAGGAAATGGATTAACCTTCGGATATTTTAAGCTAACGCAATTTTACGGCATAACGCCGTCGATGTCAAGGAAAGGAAATCCTTACGACAACGCAATGGCAGAAAATTTCTTTTCTATTCTGAAAACAGAATGTATCTATCGGCACA
>JABLTO010176619.1_pt1 | contig 35147 bp, 37 predicted proteins | sample 7160091 | NCBI WGS metagenome assembly JABLTO01 (sample SAMN14651225, study PRJNA627086) | human gut metagenome | isolation source: feces | host: Homo sapiens
AATGTTTAAAATCCCGGCGAAAAACATTGCGCTCCCGATAGCAGAAAACAAAATTGCCGGCGAAAATTCCACCTTAATCTTGCCCTTGTCTACAATCAGATACAGATAACCGTAACAGGACAAGCATAGCAAAAGCACCCGAAGCGCTTTCCAAACAATTATTGCCATGAAGTTATTCTCCTTTAAACACCCATATCCGTTGAATTTGATAGCTGATCAGGAACAAAAGTCCGTCAACAATAATCTTTTCCACTAATTTGTTTCCCTCAAACAATGTATGGACGCCGACTAACGCAAGAGCCGAAACCGACATTTGAAGCACACATAGGATATAGTATTTTATCAGCTGTATTTTTCCGTTAGATTTCTTTTGGAAAACCACTGTTTTATTTACGTAAAAATTAAACAGTGAGGATATGATCCTGGCAGCCACTGTGGAAACTACCAGCGCAACATTGGTCTGTAAAAAAGAAAGCAGCAGCACAAACAGCTGAAATGCCGCCAAATCCAAAAGCGATGACGAAAGGGAGGAAATCACATACCTGAAAAAATTAGAAAAAATCACCTTATAGATTCGCCAGGAATCCCTGATTGGGTCAAAATGCGTTTCGCTGTTTTGGTTGATATACACCGTCTTTATCGGCAATTCTTTCACACAAGTATGTCTGCGTGCCGCATCAATTAACATGTTGATTTCATATTCAAAGCGTTCTCCGGATAAATCCAGATAGTTCCATACAATTTCCTTCGATATCGCGCGGAGTCCCGTTTGCGTGTCTCTGATTTTCTTTCCGTAAAGAAGCCTGAAAACACCGCTGGTCAGCTTGTTGCCAAACTTGCTTTTAAACGGAACAAAATCATAATCAAAGCTTCTGGAGCCCAAAAACAAGGTTTCGATTTCCGCCCGGTCGAGCGCATCGCTCAAACGAAGAACATCCTCTGCCAGATGCTGACCGTCCGAATCGGCAGTGATAATCCCTCGCATAGAAGGATCATCCTTCCAGCGATTGAGTATAAAATTAAAACCGTTCTTCAATGCTCTTCCCTTGCCATAATTTTTGGCGTGATGCAGCAAAAATACTTGGTCATTGTCCTCCAACTCAGAAAAAATATATTGATTTTCGGCGGCGCTTCCGTCATCCACGACCACAATGCGCTCAAATCCGGCAGATATTAGCTCCTGCACATAATCGATCAATGTTTCAGACGGATTTAAAGCCGGAATCAACACAACGTTATTTCCATTCATTTGATGATCATTCCTTTCTGAGCTTGTCCCATATTTTAACCTTATGCCTGCTGAAAAATACACGCAGCACCTTTCGGACACCGCGGTTCTTGCTGTTAATGACTTCCAGAAAACGATACAACGTTCATAAACAAATTTAATCTCATGATCTTTAACATAAAATCAGCCGAAGAAAAGAGAAGCGTTTCCTTTTCTCCGGCATGAAATATTGATGACTGCCGCTTGCTTCGCCAAAGTTTGTGCGTCCATACAATAGAAGCAGTAATAATACTGTCCCGCTGACCGCACACAAACAGAAATATTTTTTCGAAACAAAATAAAACAGTTCTTCTGATTTTCAAATCTGCTCTGTTTTATATTATAAGCGATTTTATTGCGAAATTCAAGTGTTTTCCCAAAACAAAAGCGCAGGCATGGTTCATGCCTGCGCTTTGTTTCTTTCACATTGTATTATTTCATTCTCAGCGTATCGCCGCATACTCTTTGTCCATTCCGCAGGGATAGGCGGAAGATGAAACCTGTTTTTCGGCATGAATACTTTGATAAAAGCGGTATCCGCCCGAAAAATTATAACATTCATATCCGTTTTGCGTCAGAATGCGGCAAGCGATATAGCTGCGCAATCCCGATTGACACATCACATAGACAGGTTTTGTAATATCAAGCTCGGCAAGCCGTTCCCGAAGATCGTCCAACGGAATGTTCCGAAAACCTTCCGCATGTCCCCGGGCATATTCTGCCGGTGTCCTTGTATCAAGGAGTATCACATTTTCACGGCACCGCAGATCTGCTATGTCCTCATAGTGAAACTGCTTCACCAAACCGTCCGCAATGTTCTCCGCCATAAAGCCCGCCATATTCACAGGATCTTTTGCAGAGGAATATGGCGGAGCATATGCAAGGTCAAGATCTTTTAACCCGATCGCCGTTATCCCTGCCTGCATTGCAGTTGCTATTACATCAATCCGCTTATCCACTCCATCGGATCCCACAATCTGAGCTCCGAGTATCCGGTCGCTTTCTCTTTCAAAAAGCAGCTTGATTGTCATTACTGTTCCGCCGGGATAATAGGAGGCATGTGACATCGGCGAAAGCACGATTTTTTCGTAATCTATTCCTGACGCCACGGCTGTTCGTTCGTTGATTCCGGTCGACGCCACGGTCAGATCGAACACTTTTAAAACCGAGGATGCGGCGGAACCCTTGTAGGTATGAGCAACTCCGCAAATATGATCAGCGGCGATCCTTCCCTGCTTGTTTGCAGGGCCGGCAAGCGAAATTAATGCTTTTTCTCCGCTTACCGAATGCGTAATCTCCGCCGCGTCGCCTACCGCATAAATATCAGGGTTAGAGGTCTGCATCCAGTCGTTTACTGCAATGCTGTTTTTAAAGCCCAACTCCAAACCCGCATCTGCGGCAAGGGAGCTATCAGGCAGTACGCCAATGGACAGTATCACCATATCAGATAGAATCGGCTCATCCGCCTCAATATTCGTGACAATTCCGCTTGTTTTATCTTCAAATCCCGCGACTGATTTTCCGAGCAGTAGCTGGATGCCCTTGCTCTTCATGTGAGCATGTACCAAGCTTGCCATATCTGCATCAAGCTGACTGAGCAGCTGCGTTTGCTTTTCCACCAATGTAACCGCTATTCCGAGAGCAGCAAGGTTTTCCGCCATTTCTACGCCGATAAAACCTCCTCCGACCACAACGGCTGTTTTTGGCTTCTGCCGGCTAGCCGCCTCATGAATCCGAAAAGTATCCTCCACGGTACGGAGCGTAAAAACATGCGGACTGTCCATTCCCGGCAGCCGCGGACGAATCGGTTTGGCTCCGGGAGAGAGAATCAGCTTGTCATAGCTTTCCTCGTATGTTTTATCAGTGTCAAGTTCTCTGACTGTTACCGTCTTTTCCTCAACATTAATTGCCTTTACTTCCTGACGAGTCCGCACATCAATACGGAAACGGTCCCAAAAGCTATCCGGCGTCTGCAGTATCAGTTCTTCTGCATCTTCGATCGTACCGCCGATATAGTACGGCAAACCGCAATTTGCGTAAGAAATATATCCCGAACGCTCAAAGACAACAATCTCCGCCCGCTCGTCCAGTCTGCGCAATCTTGCCGCGGCGGTCGCACCACCGGCAACTCCGCCTACAATCACGATTTTCATTGTTATGATCCTTCCTTTCTGAACTCCGCTCTCTGTTTTGCGGCAAGCTATCTTTCCCGTTTCCCCTGATAATTGCTGATGCCGCCGATATTCACCACATCGGTGTACCCCATCTTTTTAAGATAGGCGACCGCCTGCCCGCTTCTGCCTCCGCTCAAACAGTAGACAAATACCGGCGTTTCCTTGTTTGGTATTGCTTCTAATGCGCTGTCTATCCGGTCAAGCGGAATATTGAGGCTGCCGGGGATATGACCGTCTGCGTATTCCTGCCGGGTGCGCACATCTAAAAGTACGCCATGCGGTGTATTGTGAAACTGTTCTATCCCGGAGTTGATATCTGTTTTTGTAAATAATCCAAATAGACTCATCATTATTCCCATCCTTTTTAAACATCCTGCTTGCCCTCTGCCGCAAGAAGAAATTCCGCTGTCGGATTAGTCTCTTCCTTTCAGCATTGCCGCAATTTCCGCTTTCTGTCTGTACCCCACCGATGTATCTGTCGCCTCTCCGTCTTGAAAAACCATAACGGTAGGAATACTTGCAATTCCGAATTTTGCAGCAAGCTCCGGTTCTTCGTCAACATTTACCTTCCCTATTTTTGCCTTTCCTTCATACTCTTCTGCGATCTCTGCAATAACAGGAGACAGCATCCGGCAGGGGCCGCACCATGAAGCCCAAAAATCAATCAACACCGGCGTCTTGGAATTTAAAACCTCCTTTTCAAAATTTTCTTTTGTAATTGTTATTTCAGCCATTTGAATCACCTTTCTCTTTCTCATCATGTAATCTTTTCTATTGTTTATTTCGATTTGTAATAAAGCATGCAGTGACAGAACCCCTCAAAATCGGAATCCTTAATTTGTTCCCGAAACTCTTTGCAGATACACTTGTTTTCGGCTGTCCGTTCCATACGGCAGGGACAATAGCCTCCTGTTTTCTCGAGACCTTTTTTAATGGTCTCAACCATTTCCGCATCCGGATTTAAAGTTACTTTCATTCTTATCCCCAACCCTTTCTGCGCTTATGCGCGATGTTCCGCCGCCATTGGCGGCTGGAATTTTCGGTTTGCATTTACATTTTACCTCAAAAATATATGTGATACTGTGACTAAGTCGCATAACCGTAAACTTTTTAAAAAATCCTCCGACAGGACAACCGGAGGATAAATTCAGTTATTGTATTAAATTGTGCAATCCGGCGATATCCTGCAAAAGAATTTCTCCCCGCTTCATTTCAAGCAGTTTATCGGAAGAAAACCGTTTTAACATTCGCGCAACAACCTCTCTGGCAGAGTTTATTTGCTGCGCAATCTGCTCATGTGTAATACAAAGCCGCTTGCTGCCCGTTCGCTCATATTCCGAAAGCAAAAATGCCGCCAAACGCTTATCAAATCCGAAAAAAAGAATTTGCTGCATTGTCCACATGACGGAGGAAAAGCGCTCGGTAAGGAGCTCATACATAAAGCAGCGCACATAAACATTCTGTTTCGCAAGGGCGCTGAACGCCCCGGATCCCACTACCAGCAAATCACAGTCTTTTTCAACAACCATCTGCGTATCAAAGGTGATTTGACTGATGACGCAAGAAGCGGACAATACGCAGGAGTCTCCCTCTTCCAAACGGAATAAGGTGATCTCTCTGCCCTCCTCCGACAAAAGATACACGCGGATGCTTCCCCTTATCACATAGAGCATACCAAGACAAGCATCCTCGCAGCCATGAATGATAATATCTTTGTCATAATGCCGAAGAACCGAATGATTTCGAACATATTCTTTTTCGTTTTCGGAAAGATTGCTCCAGTACGGCAGCCGTTTCAGATACAAATTTACCGTTTCCATCTTTATGACCATTCCTTTCTGAGCTTTTGTCCGGGAGTTTGTTGTCACCTCTCGTTCGCGCCATACAAGATTGGCGCAGCGTTTGCCGAAAAAGCGTAAAAGCAGTGTTTTCCTCTTTTTATGCAATGTTCAATCTTTACGATGCCCTCCTGATTCATGCTCACTGAACAATTCATAAACACCGATATCAACGTGATTTGCTGTTATTTCCGAATAGACAAAGTGCAGTTCCGGCGGAAACGGATTGCAACTTAAAATACAAACTTGTCATGTGTGGCTTTGTGTTAATTCCAATATAACACGAAATGAAAAATATTTCAATGCTTACCGTCTGTCATTTGTGCTTTTTTCAGGAAACGCCGATAGTTTATCTCCATCCCTGCCGCTACAAGACCGATAAGGAAAATAAGAGATAAAGAGATTAGCATACAAATCATCATTCCTTTTTTGAAGTTTGTTGTATGCCCGAGCGTTTAGGGGCAAAAGGAACAAATGGAGTGTGAAAAATATTGTTTTTCACACTATACTCCTAAAATAAAAAAGCCGATGCTTCCTGTGATAAAATCACAGAAGTCATCAGCTTTAATAAGCGGTTTTTGCAATTTGCTAAGGGAGAACTTCATTTCCTTTTTATATTATATCACTTTTTTGGATTTTTCGAGATTTTAAATCTCGGGCGATGATTCTTTGCAGCCAACAAAGGCAAAACACTGCCCCAAGGAGAAGTTTCCGCATGCAGAATCATTATTGACCAGCAATCCAACCAACATTATTCCCATTCGATGGTTGCGGGAGGCTTGGTGGTGATATCGTAAACAACGCGATTGATGTTTTTCACTTCATTTACGATACGGGAACTGATTTTCTCAAGGATTTCGTATGGAATCCTTGCAAAATCGGCAGTCATAAAATCAGTAGTTGTGACGCCACGGAGTGCTAACGTATAATCATATGTGCGAAAATCTCCCATAACGCCAACCGATCTCATTGAGGTCAAAACCGCAAAATACTGGTGAATATCCCGATCCAATCCCGCCTTGGCTATTTCCTCACGGAAAATATAGTCCGCATCCCTCAAAGTCTCTAATTTGTCTTTCGTAATCTCGCCGATTACCCGAATCGCAAGCCCCGGTCCCGGGAAAGGCTGGCGCCATACCAGATAATCGGGCAATCCTAATTCGGTGCCAAGCGCCCGCACTTCATCCTTAAACAGCATTCTCAGCGGCTCAATAATCTCTTTAAAGTCTACATAATCCGGTAATCCTCCGACATTATGATGGCTCTTAATCACAGCCGCATCTCCGGTGCCCGACTCGATGACATCGGGATAGATGGTCCCTTGTGCAAGATAATCTACCGTTCCAATCTTCTTAGCTTCCGCCTCAAACACCCGGATAAATTCTTCTCCGATAATTTTGCGTTTCGCCTCCGGCTCGCTAACTCCGGCAAGCTTGTCCAAAAATCGCTGCTCCGCATTCACTCTGACAAAGTTAATATCCCAATCCTTAAATGCCGCAACCACTTCGTCGCCTTCATTTTTCCGCATTAATCCATGATCCACAAAGATACAGGTCAGTTGGCTGCCCACCGCTTTGGACAACAGCGCCGCCGCAACCGAAGAATCCACTCCGCCCGATAAACCGAGCAAAATCTTTTTATCTCCAACCGTCTCTCTGATCTGCGCAATGGCGGTTTGTGCATACTGCTTCATCGTCCAATCCCCGGTACAGCCGCAAACACGGTACAAGAAATTATGCAGCATTGCAATTCCGTTTTCACTGTGCAGCACCTCAGGGTGAAACTGCACGCCGTAAATCTTCCGTTTGGAATTTTGCATCGCAGCAGTCGGACAGTGTGCCGTATGTGCCGCAGCGGTAAATCCCTCCGGAAGCTCAGCAATATAATCGGTATGACTCATCCAGGAAATGCCCTTTTCCGGCAATTCGGCAAACAGCAAACAATCATTGCGGTAAAAAGTTTCGGTCTTGCCGTACTCGCTGGTCGGCGCCGTTGCCACCTTACCGCCCAGCAAATGCGCAATCAACTGTGTGCCGTAGCAAATTCCCAAAACCGGTACACCCAGCTCAAATATTTCTTTAGATATACTGGGGGAATCCTCCAGATACACGCTGTTCGGCCCGCCGGTAAAAATGATGCCGGTAGGGTTCTTCTTTTTAATTTCTGCCAGCGGCGTCTTATAAGACAGTACCTCACAGTAAACATTACAGTCTCTGACACGCCGTGCAATCAGTTGGTTATACTGTCCGCCGAAATCAAGCACAATAACAAGTTGATGCGCCATAAATTGTTTCTCCTTTTTTATGAACTCTTGATACAACAAACTTCAGTATTATTGTGCCATGAATTTGCATAAAATGCAAGTAGTTCTCTTGAAAATCAGAAGATATTCCGATTTTGTTCTTTTTTCGGCAGTTGTTCTGTATAGTATGAAAGAAATGCGTCGAATTCCTTTGATTCTGCCGATTTTATCTGATAACACATACTACTTGCGTAGCGAAGAGAGCAGTGTTTCAATGTTCTTGAGGAATACGGAAGTATTTCTCAAGGTTATTATTCGGCGGCATGGAATGCCGCATCTTTGCTCGCCGTCTGAAACCATACTGACCTGTTTTTCCGCTTTTTAACAGTACAATATCCAAAAATGAAACCGATAAATTCGACAGAAAGAACAAAACCTGTTTTTTCGACGAAAATTGGTTGATTTTAGAAAATGTTAATGATATAATCAGTGGTGTAAGTCTTTATTTTCGAGACAACGGATAATCCTTTTTATCCCGGAGATCGTCCGCTGACAAAATCGGCTTTGTTCTCCGCTATTCATTTCTTTATCTTAACAGAAAGGCGTTGATCGTTTTGGAATGGCAATTCTGGATTCATTTGGCTTTGGCGATCCTTGGCACTGCTTATTTTCTCTATTCTTATTTAAAGGAAAAAAAGATTTATCAGCTCTTGTTTGTTATCTGGATCCCGCTGACACTGTTGACCTATGTGTGCAAAAAGCAATGGCAGATTTTGCTTTTGGGCGGCATTCAGTTGGTTTTCTTTATTCTCGTGATTTATTTTCTGTTCCGCAATCCCGGAAAGAAAAGCGCCATGCAAAGCACCCTTGATCAACTAGATGCTTTCGGCGCTGAAACAACTGATGCTTCAGACGCTGACGATGCGGATAATGCGACTGTCTCCGACGATGCAGAAACACCGGACAATACCGATGATGCAAGCGAAACAGCCGATAACAGCACCGCAGATGCAGAAACTGCTGAAGACCCAGCCGATACACAAGCGGAAGAAGATTCCGATTCCGACAAAGACTGATTCTTCTTGAAATAGCAAGCGACCGGCAAATGGAAAAAGCCGGTCGTTTCCGTTCGATAATCGTGTTTTACGAAGGCTTTGCGTTTCCGACTGACCGCAAAACCGGAAAGACGTGGATGTTTTATGAAAATGGTAATACTGGATGGGCATACACTGAATCCCGGCGACCTGTCCTTTGAAGCATTGAAGGAGTTCGGCAATCTTTCTTACTATGACAGGACGCCTACCCAACTCACCGCCGAGCGAATCGGTGACGCAGAAATCGCTTTTTCCAACAAAACGCTGATTGACCGCAGCATTATAGAATCCTGCCCCAACCTGAAGTATATCGGGCTGTTTTCTACCGGATACAACGTCGTTGATATCCAATGCGCTGCCGAAAAGGGAATCACCGTCACCAACATTCCGAACTACTCCACAAACGCAGTCGCGCAGCATGTTTTTGCGCTGATTCTCCGATTCACCAATCGGGTCGCAGAACATAACAGCCGGGTTCAGGACGGAGAGTGGACTTCCTCCAAGGACTTTTGCTTTTATGAAAAGCTGACCGAGCTGGCAGGCAAAACGATCGGGCTGGTCGGATTCGGCAGTATCGGGCATCAGGTTGCCCGTATCGCGGCGGCTTTCAATATGAAAATACTGGTTTATACCCGAACCGAAAAACCGCTTCCTCCCGAAATGGATATCCGCTACACCGACTTTGATACACTCCTTTCTCAAAGTGATTTCGTTTCGCTTCACTGCCCGCTTTTTGACGAAACCAGAGGAATGATCAATGCCGAAGCACTGGCGAAAATGAAATCCTCCGCCATTCTGATCAACACGGCAAGAGGTCCGATTGTCAATCAGCCCGATCTGGCAGAGGCACTGAACAAAGGCTTCATCGGCGGCGCCGGACTGGACGTGGTTGACGTGGAGCCGATGACGGTCGATAATCCGCTGCTGCACGCCAAAAACTGCGTGATCACTCCGCATATTGCATGGGCGGCGTTGGAAACCAGACAGCGATTGCTGGATCAGGTTGTTTCCAATCTGCGCGCTTATATAGAGGGAGTTCCGGTCAACGTCGTCAATCCGGAAGAAGTAACGTTTAAAAGGAATGGTCATAAAAATGATTGAAATTAAAGGGTTACAGAAAAATTATAAAAACTTTTCCGTGCTCAAGGGCGTAGATCTGTTTGTCGGCAAGGGAGAAGTATTCGGCTTTATCGGCAAAAACGGATGCGGCAAGTCCACCACCATGAACATCATCACCGGACTGCTTGCCAAAGATGCCGGCAGCGTCCGCATCGGCGGGGAGGAAGTTGTGACGGCGGGACGGGTACAGGTTGGCTATCTGCCCGAAGCCCCTGCCTTGTTTGAATATATGAACTGCCGTCAGTATCTCAATTACATCGGAGCGGCATGCCGTTATTCCGGCGATTTATACCGGCGCACCGAAGAAGTCATCCGCATTATCGGTCTGCAGGACAGCGCAGATCGGAAAATCGGCGGATACTCCCGCGGCATGAAACAGCGGGTCGGCATCGGCGCCGCCATTTATGCCAATTATGATATTGTTATTTTAGACGAACCGACCTCGGCGCTCGACCCGCAGGGACGTGCAGAGGTGATGCAGATTATCGAAACCCTAAAACAGATGGGAAAAACCGTACTGCTTTCCACCCACATTTTGACCGACGTAGAACGGGTAGCCGATCGGGTGGGAATCCTGAACGACGGCGTCATTGCGGAATCCGGCACATTACCTGAGCTTTACCGCAAATATGCAAGCGACACCGTTAGCTTTGAATTGTCCGATTTTTCACAGCCGCTTTGTGAAAAGCTGCTGCAAACCGACTTTGTAGCTTCCTTCCGTTCCGATCAGAAGGTCTTTCACGTTCAGCTCAAGGGAGATATCGCGCAAAGCGCTCCCCGGTTATTCCGATTCCTTGCCGAACAGCCCGAAACCGTTGTCCGCTTCGAATCTCAAACGACTTCTTTGGAGCAAATTTATATGCAAGTATGTTACCGCGCGGCTGCCCGATCCTCTGCGCAAGCTGCGGCACAACAAGGAGGCGGTTTCTGATGCAGTTAAAATTCGGTTTTAAAAAAGAATGGATGGAGTATTTCGGCACAAAACGCTGGCTTGCCTTTTTCCTGCCGGCTCTGTTTTTTATCCTCGCAGATCCGATCATGATATTGATTACGCCGCTGCTCCTTGCGCCTATGTCCTCTCTTCCGGGTATGGAGGCTCTGAGCAGTCAGATACAGGCGAATCAGGCAATGGCGCTTCAAAGCTTTTCCTCCGACTTTATGAACATGGGCTTGTTGGCATTGGTTTTGTCTATGATGCGGACAGCGGGCGGAGATCAAAAAAATCACAGCTGCGTCATTCCGATCTGCAATGGTTTTTCCCGTCCTGTTTATATTCTGTCAAAATTTCTGGTTTATCCCGCTATCGCTTTTATCAGCGCTATCCTAAGTTTTTGTCTGACTTTTCTCTATTCCGGATTTTTATTCTCGGACCGCGTGCATGTTTTAGACACCTTGCCGGCGGTTGCGGCTTTTGGTTTGTTTATGGCATTCGCCGCCGCACTGATGCTGTCGGTCGGCTGCATGACCGGAAAAGCCGGAATCAGCGCAATTATCGTTTATATCGTTATCTATTTTGTTTCGGTGTTTCTGACGATGATACAGGCAAACCGATTCAGCCCCCTTGCACTGATGGGATATGCCTCGGATTATTCCGGCGCTGTGGATTGGGAATACTGGCTGACAATTGTAATCACCCTTGCCGCAGGCGTTCTCCTTTATTTCCTGACTGCTGCGGTATTTAAAAAGAAGCGTTTGGTTTAAACCTGTTACTTTTTGTTCACAATGTTCATAAATCCAAATATAATGTTAAAGAAAAAATCTGGTATTTTTTCGGTTTTGGGTTTATAATAAGTTTGAAATACACGAAATCATAGATTGTTAAGGAGTTTGCTTTGAAACAACAGGACAAACGCGGAGAGTGGTTCCGGCTGCTCAAAACCGCCGTGCAGTTTACCCAGCTCGGATTATCCCTTGTTGTTCCGCTTTTGCTTTGCCTGTGGGCAGCGGGCTGGCTTCAGCGCCGGTTTCATCTGGGCAGCTGGATGTTACTGATCGGACTGGGACTCGGATTCGGAGCAATGGGCGTCACTTTTTACCGCTTTGTCCGTGGTATCTTAAAGGATACCAACTCCGACCGAAACAAAAAAAGCAAGGAGTGAGCGAAATGGAAATCATTCTGAAAGAACTGAAAAAGGTCGCGCTGACCTTGGTGGGAATGGATATACTGATTTTCGCCGGAGGACTGCTATGCCGTGTGAATCCGCTCACCATGCTGATTTCACTGCTCTTCGGCAGTCTGTTTACGCTGGCAAACTTTATGCTGCTGGGCAGTCTTTGCCAGAAAGCCTGCACCAAGCATCCTTTGCATGCGAAACGGTTTATGATTGTTAATTATACCATTCGGCTGTTATTGGCGGCGGTGGTAATCGTTGCTTCCTTCAAACTGCCCTATCTAAATCCCTTTGGAGTCATTCTGCCGTTGTTTGCTCCGAAAATCACTTTTTTCGGATGGGCAATCTTTGAAACTATTACCGGCGGCAACAAGAAACAGAAACAACACTGATTTTCCCCTGCCGGACAAGCCTTATCTATCCCTTTTGGGAAAACTTGACTATTTTTTGCAAGGAGGGCGATCCTTTGGAAGGCCCAAAAATCCTGTTCCGCATCAATCTTCTCGGCGGAATCAACATTACCGACACCATCGTTGCATCCTGGTGCATTATATTGGCGGTATTCATCCTGTCGAAGATACTGACCCGTAAGCTCAGTAAGATTCCGACACGAAAAACCCAGCTTGTCGCGGAAAAAATCGTTACCCTGATTGACAGTCTGGTAGAAAGCACCATGGGCAAGAAATTTATTAGCTACGCGCCTTTTATTCTGGCGTTGATGATTTTTTCGGTCTGCGGCAGTCTGATCAGTCTGCTGGGTGTCCGTCCGGTCACTGCAGACTTTAATACCACGCTGGGCTGGTCGCTTGTTACCTTTGTTTTAATCCAATACAATAATATCCGGGCGCACAAGCTGGGCGGCTATCTCAAAGGCTTCGCACAGCCGCTGCCGTTTATGCTTCCGTTAAACCTCATCAGCGAGGTTGCCACCCCGATTTCCATGAGTTTCCGTCACTTCGGCAACGTGGCGGCGGGCGTCGTTATCACTACCCTGATTTACGGCGGACTGGCATCTTTGTCAACGGCACTGCTTCATATCAGCGTCCCGATTTTGCAGTTGGGACTTCCGGCGTTCTTATCCATCTACTTTGATTTGTTCACCGGATTTTTACAGGCGTTTATCTTCTGTATGCTGACGATGGTTTTCATCTCCAACGCGGCATCGGATTAAAAGATAATAAATAAGAAAGACCCACGAAAGCATCCCCTATTTACGCAATTCAAAACTTGGAGGTTTTTACTATGGAAAGAGCAATTATTTTAGCAGCATCCGCTATCGGCGCAGGATTGGCAATGATCGCAGGTATCGGTCCCGGTATCGGACAAGGCTTCGCGGCAGGCAAAGCGGCAGAAGCAGTCGGCAGACAGCCCGAAGCACAGGGCGATATTATGAAAACGATGCTGGTCGGTTGTGCGGTTGCGGAATCTACCGGTATTTACGGCTTGGTTATTGCAATCATTCTCCTGTTCGTTAATCCGCTCATCAATATGCTGTAATCGGATTCGTCCAAGCGGCAATGAACGGTAACGCGAAAGGAATGATCATAATATGTGGGAATCCATTACCGGCTTTTTCGGGTCGTTGTTCTCTCCCGGGGGAGAATACACCGGCTTTTTCGGCATAGATTTCTGGCAGCTGCTTTTCACCTGGGGAAATCTGCTGATTTTGTTCCTGATCATCAAGCACTTTCTGTATCAGCCGGTAAAGAAAATGCTTGCGGACAGGCAATCCGAAGTAGAAGAAACCTATCGGGCTGCCGAGGAAGCCAAAACCTCTGCGCTGGCAATGCAGGCGGAATATGAAGCACATCTCAAAAACGCCAAAGAGGAAGCCGGCGAACTGGTTCGGTCGGCAACCAAAAAAGCACAGCTCCGGGGCGAAGAAATTATCGCCGAAGCGCATCAGAAGTCTGCCGGCATCCTGAAAAAAGCAGAAGAACAAATCGAAAACGAAAAGAAAAAAGCGGTCAACGAAATCAAAAACGATATCTCGGATATGGCGTTTTTGGTTGCCGGTCAGGTTGTGGAAAAGGAACTGGACACGAAGGAACACCAGCGGTTGATCGAGTCTTTTATTGACGATATCGACGATCTTCAGATGTCAGACCGGCAATCATGAATATCGGGGCTTTGCCCCTTATTGAACAGATACAGATTCTGTTTTTATGATGTCGGACAGGGCGGTTTACCTGTCGCGCACAAAAACAGAGAAAGGAATCATCAGGCATGGCTGGAATTGTAGAAACCACTTACGCCAAATCTCTCTTTGAGGTTGCGGCTGAACTGGACAAGCTGGAAGTCATCGGCAGCGAACTTGCCGCCGTTTCAAAAATTTTGTCCGAAAACGGCGACTTCGTCCGTTTATTATCCTCTCCCGCCGTTTCCAAGGCGGATAAAACCGACCTCATCGGCAAGGTGTTCGACGGCAAAACAGACGGCTGTCTGTTAAACTTTTTAAAGGTGCTGGCGCAAAACGGCAGGTTTTCTCATCTGGCAGGGATTGCCGATGAATTTAAGACTCTTTTAAACAAGGAAAAGAATATCCTGGCGGTGACTGCGGTGACCGCGGTAGAGATGCCGCCCATATTACAGCAAAAGCTCCGGAATAAGCTTGCGGCAATCACCAAGAAGAATATCGAGCTTACCGCAAAGGTGGATAGATCGGTTTTAGGGGGCGTGCTGCTGCAATATGACAATATTGAAATCGACGGCACGGTGCGGGAGAAACTCACCCTCTTAAAACGGCAGATACAGACACAGGTAATCTAAGCCTGTCCGTTTTGCAGGCAGGCTGCCTGCAGACGAACAGCAAAACTTTCAGCAGACTAGATTGACTCCGCGGCGGCAAAGCCCGCAACAGAGGAACCAAGGAGGTTTTTTTCGTGGAATTACGCCCCGAAGAAATCAGCGGCTTAATCAAACAGCAAATTAAAAACTTTTCTCATCAGCTCGCACTCAACGACGTCGGTACCGTGGTAACGGTCGGGGACGGAATCGCCCGACTGCACGGGCTGGAAAAATGTATGCTGGGCGAGCTGCTCGAATTTGAAAACGGTGTAAAGGCAATGGCACTCAACTTGGAGCAGGACTTTGTCGGCGCCGTTATGTTGGGCTCGGACGCCCAAATCAAAGAAGGCGATACCGTCAGACGCACCGGTCAAATCGTTTCGGTGCCGGTCGGGGAAGCCCTGCTCGGCAGGGTGGTTAACGCACTGGGCGAACCCATCGACGGCAAAGGAGCGATCCTGACCACCGAAACCCGACCCATTGAATCGGAAGCACCCGGCATTATTCAAAGAAAATCGGTCAACCGTCCGCTGCAGACCGGCATCAAAGCAATCGACAGCATGATCCCGATTGGCCGTGGACAGCGGGAGCTGATTATCGGTGACCGACAGACCGGAAAAACAACCATCGCGCTCGATACCATTATCAATCAAAAAGACAAGGACGTTATCTGCGTTTATGTCGCAATCGGGCAGAAAAACTCTACCGTTGCAACAGTGGTTGACACTCTGACCAAAAACGGCGCGATGGACTATACCATCGTCGTATCGGCAACTGCCTCCGAGCTTGCGCCGCTTCAGTATATTGCGCCCTATGCGGGATGCGCGATGGGCGAATACTTTATGCATCAGGGCAAAGATGTCCTTTGCGTTTATGATGATTTATCCAAGCAGGCAGTCGCCTACCGCGCGCTGTCTTTGCTGCTCAAGCGCCCGCCGGGGCGTGAAGCTTATCCGGGTGACGTTTTTTATCTGCACTCCCGTCTTTTGGAGCGTGCGGCAAATCTCAGCCCGGAATACGGCGGCGGTTCTCTGACTGCATTGCCGATTATTGAAACCCAGGCAGGAGACGTATCGGCATACATCCCGACCAACGTGATTTCGATTACCGACGGCCAGATCTTTCTGGAAACCGAATTGTTTAACGCCGGCGTTCGTCCCCCCATTAATCCCGGTATTTCGGTATCCCGTGTCGGCGGCGACGCTCAGATTAAAGCGATGAAAAAGGTTGCCGGCTCCCTGAAATTGTCCTATTCTCAATATCGGGAGTTGCAATCCTTCTCCCAATTCGGCTCCGACCTTGACCGTGATACCAAGGAGCGTCTTGCCAAGGGCGAACGTATCGTGGAAGTGCTCAAGCAGGATAAAAACTCTCCCATGCGGGTGGAGCATCAGGTCATTATCATTTATGCCGTCATCAACAACTTCCTAAAGGAAATCGCCGTATCGGATATTCCCGAATTTGAGCAGGAGCTGTTACGGAACATGGATGAAACTCATCCCGAAATTGTTTCCTCCATCACCGAAACAGGTCTGCTGACCGACGACAACAGAATTGCGCTGGACGCAGCTTTAAACGAATTTATTCCTACCTTCCTTGCTGCAAAATAATGGATTCATCCGCAAAAAACAACAGAAAGGAATGATGGTTTATGGCGTCCGGCATGAAGGATATCAAACGCCGCATCAAGAGTGTGGAAAGTACCATGCAGATCACCAAGGCAATGGAACTGGTTGCTTCCTCTAAGCTGCGGCGGGCAAAAGAACGGGCAGAGGCTTCCCGTCCCTATTTTAATCTGCTGTACGAGGCGATTTCGGAAATTGCCAACAATAACACCGATTTTTCCTCGATCTATACCCGGGAAAGACCGGTGAAGAACTCGCTTTATATTGTCATCGCCGGCGACCGCGGACTTGCCGGCGGCTACAATTCGAATATTTTCAAACTGGTCAACGCCGAAAGCGCCGGCAAAAACGTTTCTGTCATAGCCATCGGCAAAAAAGCGGCGGAACATTATGAGCGAAGCGGCTTTTCTCTCCTGTCCTCTTATCCCGGTATTGCCGAGGACATCGACATTATCACTGCAAACCAAATTGCCGACGAAGTCATTGAAAAATTCCGCGCCAAGGAAATCGACGAGGTCTTTATCGTATTCACCCAGTTTGTTTCGGCGCTGACACAGACGCCGACCGTTTTAAAGATGCTCCCGCTTTCCTTTGAAGGAGAAGATCTGCCCGGCAGCCGAGAGCTTGTCATCTATGAGCCATCTGCCGAAGCGGTATTTGACAGTATTATCCCGGAATATATGGGCGGAATGATTCTCGGTGCAGTGATTGAATCTTTTGCCTCGGAACAGGGCGCAAGGCGCACTGCCATGGAAGCGGCAAGCGATAATGCCGACGCGATGATCTCCGATTTATCGCTCCGGTATAACCGTGCGCGCCAAGGCGCGATTACCCAGGAAATTACCGAAATCGTTTCAGGCGCACAAGCCGCCAACTGACGTTTGTTAAGGGAAAGGAATCAAAAAGCATGGCAAAACAAAACATTGGCACGGTCATCCAAATCATCGGACCGGTGCTTGATATTCGGTTTGAGGCAGGTTGTCTGCCCAATCTGCTTAACGCAATCGAGATAGATAATAAGGGGAAAAAGCTGGTAGTGGAAGTCGCGCAGCATATCGGTGACGATACGGTACGATGTATCGCCATGAGCTCGACCGACGGTCTGGTCCGTGGGATGCAGGCGGTCGATACCGGTTCGCCGATTACCGTTCCGGTCGGAAAAGCCACATTAGGCAGAATCTTTAATCTGCTGGGCGAGCCGGTGGATGACAAAGAACCGGTAACATCGGCGGAGCGCCTGCCGATTCATCGTCCTGCCCCTTCCTATGAAGAGCAGGAAGCCTCCAGCGAGGTTTTGGAAACCGGCATCAAGGTAGTCGATTTGATTGCGCCTTATCTGAAGGGCGGAAAAATCGGACTGTTCGGCGGCGCCGGCGTGGGCAAAACCGTTCTGATTATGGAGCTGATTAACAATATTGCCAAGGAGCACGGCGGCATTTCGGTTTTCACCGGTGTCGGAGAGCGTACCCGTGAGGGCAATGATTTATACAATGAAATGATAGAAAGCGGCGTTATCGACAAGACCGCATTGGTCTACGGTCAGATGAATGAGCCGCCGGGAGCAAGAATGCGGGTTGGTTTATCCGGTCTGACCATGGCGGAGCATTTCCGTGACAGCGAAGGGCAGGACGTTTTGCTGTTTATTGATAACATCTTCCGCTTTACCCAGGCAGGCTCAGAGGTATCGGCTCTGCTCGGACGGATGCCGTCGGCGGTTGGATATCAGCCCACCTTGGCGACCGAGATGGGCGCATTACAGGAGCGAATCACCTCTACGAAGAAGGGCTCTATCACTTCGGTGCAGGCAGTTTATGTTCCTGCCGACGACCTGACTGACCCGGCACCCGCAACGACTTTTGCACATCTGGATGCCACCACCGTTCTCTCCCGTGCGATTTCTTCGCTCGGTATCTATCCGGCTGTGGATCCGCTGGAATCCAACTCCCGTATTCTTACCCCCGAAATCGTGGGCGTAGAACATTATGAGGTAGCCAGAGCGGTGCAGTCTACTCTTCAACGCTACAAGGAGCTGCAGGACATTATCGCGATTCTGGGAATGGACGAGCTGTCAGACGAGGACAAGCTGACCGTTGCCAGAGCCAGAAGAATCCAGAACTTCCTTTCTCAGCCTTTCTCAGTGGCAGAAAAATTCACCGGTATGCAGGGCAGATATGTCCCGATTAAAGAAACCATCCGCGGCTTTAAAGAAATCCTTGAGGGCAAATACGATGATATTCCCGAATCGGCATTTTTGTTCGCCGGCGGCATTGAGGATGTATTGGAAAAAGCCAAACAAGCGTAATCATCAATTCAAGGAGGTGTCCCGATATGTCGGAATTTCATCTTTCCATTGTTACTCCCGAGCGGATGTTCTTTGACGGCGAAGCGGAGCGAGTCGTTGTACGCACCATTTCGGGCGATGTCGGCATTCTGAAAGGACACGCAAAATATATCTCTGCGCTCGGCACCGGCGCGCTCAAAATCAGGTTTTCGGACGGCGAGAAAATCGCGGCACTGTCCGGCGGCTTCATCAAGGCGGATCGGGAAAAAACACTGATTTTAGCCACCACCTGCGAGTGGAAAGACGAAATTGATTTAGAGCGGGCAAAACGTGCCGAGGAAAAGGCGCGCGAAATGTTACAGCACGCCCAAAGCAACGCTGAACATGACCTTGCCGAGCTGAAGCTGAAACGGGCTGTAAACCGGATCAATATTGCAGAATAAGGTACAAATTAAATAGATCGTTTTAAAAGGAACCGCCTTACGAGAAAAAGGCGGTTCCTTTTTTTCAGGACGCTCAGCGTTCTGTTATCTATGACTCCCAAAATTCAAATTCACTTTTCCTATCCATTTGCTTTATCTGAATGAAATCATTTTATTTTTTTCAATATTTTACAATACATCTTCCACCGTTTCTTGTATATTATGGTTAGTTTCTTTTTACAATTGTACTGTTCCCGCATAAGAAAGCGGTAATCTGCAAAAGAATACAAATCAAAAAGGATTGGTGATTTCAGTGAAAAAAGATATGCGCAAATGGTTACAGGAGATGCTCGATGCCCCGCAGAAAACGGCAATGCCGATACTATCTTTCCCGGCAATTCAATTGCTCGGGATCAGTGTAAAAGATCTGATTTCGGACAGCGACATCCAGGCAAAAGGGATGAAAGCAGTCGCTGACCGGGTACCGTCCGCCGCGTCGGTCAGCCTGATGGATTTGTCGGTAGAAGCAGAGTGCTTCGGCTCCTCCATTGTCTTTTCGGATGACGAAGTGCCGACCGTTACCGGCAGCATCGTTTCTTCACTGGAAGAAGCGGAGGCTTTGAAAATACCCGAAATCGGCTCGGGCAGAACCGGTATTTATATCGGCGCAATCGAAAAAGCGGTCAAGGAGATTACCGATCGCCCGGTATTCGCCGGCATCATCGGTCCGTTCTCCCTCGCAGGCAGATTGATGGATGTGACCGAGGCGATGATCTATTGCTATGAGGATCCCGATATGGTACATACGGTACTCCAAAAAGTCACCGACTTTTTGATTCGCTACGCAAATGCATACAAGGCTGCGGGCGCGCACGGTATTATTATGGCAGAGCCACTTGCCGGACTGCTGTCTCCTGCGCTTTCACAGGAATTTTCCTGCGATTACGTAAAAAAAATCGTAGATGCGGTTCAGGATGACAACTTCCTTGTTATTTATCACAATTGCGGCAATGGCACGATTGCCATGATCGACGCCATTCTGTCCACCGGAGCTTCGGCTTATCACTTCGGAAACGCTATCTCAATGGCGGAGATGATTACCCATATCCCGTCGGATACTATCGCAATGGGAAATGTCGATCCTGCCGGAGAACTCCGCAACGGCACTGTGGAATCGGTGAAAAAAGCAACCAAAGATGTCATGGACGCCTGTTGTAAATATCCTAACTTTGTCATTTCCTCGGGTTGTGACATTCCGCCGATGTCCAAATGGGAAAACATTGACGCGTTCTTTGAGGCAACCGACGAGTTTTACGGCAGATAAGCTATAAGTATAAAAAGAGCAAGGAGTTGATTTTACAACTCCTTGCTCTTTTTTGCCGAAGGGAATCATAGCTGTCCCGTTTAATCGGTGCGTTGATCACCCCAGAAGAACAGCGCCACAGTTCCCGGACCGGTATGACTGCCAATCGTAGTACCGACACTGTTGATGACTACCTTTCCGTCAAGGCGGCGGAAGCGTTTTTCGACCAAATCAGCAACAGCCCGCGCATCCTCATAACAACCGGAATGAGAAATATAGCATGCACCGGAATATTTCAGTCCGTCCTGTGCGTGCTGCTCCATTTTGTCAACGATTTCCTGAATCACCTTTTTCTTTCCCCGAATTTTATGCCGTGGAATCAAACGTCCCAAATGATCCATATTTAACAGAGGGCAAATTTTCAGTACTGTCCCAAACCATCCGGCTGCTTTGGTGATACGTCCGCCTTTGACATAGAAGGTCAGATCGGTGGAAAAGAACCAATGATGGAGTTCCAGCTTATGCTGATTTGCCCAGTCGGTCAGTTCGTCAATTTCCATCCCCTGGTCTCTGAGATCTGCCAGCTTATTCATCAACAGACCGTATCCTGAAGAAGCCCCCAATGAATCTACCACTCTGATTTTCCGCTCCGGATATTTTTCCTCCAGCGTCTCTTTGGCGATTTTCGCCGAATTGCAGGCGCCCGATATTCCGCTGGAAAGAGAGACATGTAAAATATCTTTTCCCTGTTGTAAAAAAGATTCAAAATACTCTATATACTCTTCTGCGTTTACCTGGGAGGTTTTGGTCTCGGCCCCTTTCGCCATCGCTTTGTAAAAATCTTCAAACGAAATGCTTTTTCCCAAATCATCCGCATATTCTTTTCCGTTTAACGAAAAGTGAAAACAAATATAATGGATATCCCTTTCCTGTAAATGTTCCGCCGACAAATCGGCGGTGGAACAACAACTCAAAACATATGAACTCATAAAAAAACCTCGCTTTATATTATCAGTAAAGTCATGTTGGCAGAACAAATTCGTTTTCAATATGTTTTCACAACATACCAAAGGAAAAATCTGATCTTCCGATCTCATATTTACTATATCCCAAAACAGTCTTTCTGTCACCCTACCCTATAGTTTTCTCTCTCCACTGAAAATTTTGGGAAAGTAGAGCCAAAAATATTCACTCTACTTTCGGTAGAGTGAATATTTTTCGACATTGTTTTATGCGACGGTTTGTGTTATAATAAAAAGCAAAGTAGCTGCGTATGCAGCTACGCGCCGCATAAAATGCGGCTGGACGGCGCAACGCACCGTCGCTTTTCTATTGCAACAATAAATTGCGCTGCCTTTGCAGCGCTTCCGCCCACGGCGGTCATCAAAACTTTGTTTTGATGAATTTGTGTTATAATGTTTTTAAAACACGTTGCGTTTTAAAAACATTGTTATGCCGCTTCACTTCGTTTCGCAAAAAGTTTGCATAATAATAAAAAGCAAAGATTTTGACTTTTACGGAAAGGAATCGATTTTTATGGGACTAAAAGTTTTCAGCGCGCTTTTATTGGCACTCGGTATCGTCAGTCTAATCGTCTGCGTTCTTCTTTTTTTGACTTCAGACTCTTCTCTCAGCCTTGTTTTGATGGTACTGTCTATCATATCCAATGTTGCCGGCATCTCGATTCTCAGCTCTTCATCAAGTAAAAACCGAAAAAAATAATCAGCAGTGGATCACCACTACCCGGTGCCCCGAAAGCAGTGCGTCATTCAGCGTTTGCATGGTTCCGCCCCGACTGCCGTTAAATACGGCAATCAGATGCTCGGAGTGATCAAGCAGCCATTGATTGCGCGCCCGAAAGCAGCCTTTGTAATAGCTGTCGCTCAGCACCGTGACGTAATCACAGCCTGCCAGCACGGTATCATATCGCCTCCGCCACATTTCGGGAAAGCGATCAGCCTGTCCGGCAAACGGGATCACCGCTGTCAATAAAATCTGAGGATAAAACTGCTTCAGCTCCAGCACAATTTCGGCTGCCCAGAGATCAGCACCCATTGCCATTCCGCTTAGAAAGCAATTGCATCCTGCTTCGATTTTACCGATGACAGCTTCCCGCAGCTCTTGCTTGATTCGTTGAATCCGAGCGCTGTCCTCCTGACCGCCGGCTGCAATTTTTTCAGGGCGGTGTCCGGTAAAGGCTACTGATTTTGCAATGTTAATCATCCGCATATTCCTTTCCTGCCGCCAAGCGCGGTTATCCTCCGTTATCCTGTTTGTTTTTTTAAAGGAGGTCGCATCGTTACGCTATACTTGGACGGGCGGTGTATATCCGTCTGCCTGATATGATTTTTTCAAAAATATCATTTATCGTTTTTCTTTAAAATTACAAACAAATGTTTGTTTTAAATTATATTTTAATATTATTTCTATTTTATGTATAAATAATTACATTTTTATGAAAGGGCGTCCTTCCGATTGAATAAATTATTAAAAAGAACATGGGCAGAAATTAATCTTGATCATCTGGAGTATAATATTAACAGTCTGCGCGGTTGTCTTCCGAAAAGCACAGATTTGATGGCAATTGTAAAAGCCGACGCTTACGGGCACGGCGACAAAGCAATTGTCACCGAGCTTTGCCGGCTGGGCATCCGCTTTTTCGGCGTTTCCAATCTGGAGGAAGCACTTTCTCTCCGCAATGCCGGCGCAGACGGGGATATTCTGATTTTAGGCGTTACCCCCGCAGAATATGCCGACGTCCTGGCACAGCAAAATATCAGCCAGAGCGTGTTTTGCACCGAATATGCGGAAAAACTCAGCCAAGCGGCTGCCGCTGCCGGTGTTACGGTAAAATGCCATCTGAAAATCGATACCGGCATGGGGCGCATCGGATTTGTCAACCAACTCGATTCCGATGCCACCCAAGAAGTGTTATCGGTCTGCAAGCTCCAAAATCTCTCCTTTGAAGGCATCTTCTCTCATTTTTCGGTGGCGGATGAGCTGAGTCCGGAATCGCTTGACTATACCGACGCCCAGCAAAATGCCTTCAACAGCCTGGTACAGCGATTGCAGGAATCCGGCATCCGCTTTCGCCATATCCATCTTCAAAACAGCGCCGGCATCATTCGGCATCCCAATCCGCTCTGCAATTTAGCTCGGATGGGAATTTCCATGTACGGCTTATCTCCCAGCGGCGACTTTCAGGATATATTGCCGGTCAAACCGTTGATGGAGCTGAAAACCATCGTAACCATGGTCAAGGAGATTCCGCCCGGACGCTCGGTAAGCTACGGCAGAAACTTTATTTCGGATCGCCCCATGCGGATTGCCACCGTCCCGATCGGTTATGCTGACGGGTACCACCGTGCGCTCTCGGGACGGGGAAAAATGCTGCTGCACGGTAAACCTGCCAATATTCTCGGCAAGGTCTGCATGGATCAGCTGATGCTGGACGTTACCGATATCCCGCAGGCGAAAGCCGGAGACATTGTGACGGTATTCGGGCATTCAGAGGACAATTTCCTTTCGGTAGATGAAGTTGCCTCCCTTGCAAATACAATTAACTATGAAATTATCTGCGACATCAGCAAACGGGTTCCCCGGGTTTATCTCCGGGGAGGAGAAACCGTTGAGATTGTAGATTACCTGCGCCGCTGAGAGAAACCACTTGTTCACATTTGCCTTATTGATTCGAACTTCCCGATATGGTAAAATAAAGATATTGACAGGCTTTGTCCAACCGGAAATTTCTCTTTTTTTTGTTTTTCTATGCACGAATTCGCCGTTTCCTCATAATATGTATTGAGGCTTTGATTTCACAACCTTAATCATGATATTAGGAGGATTATTATGGCTGATACGAATTTCAACTCTGCGAATCATGCAAATTGCTTTAAAGAAGCGGTCTGCATCAATGCAGGCAGAGTGTACGACAGCTGCAGTGACAAAGACTGCCTGGAGGATTTGCAGGTTCTTTTCACCAATCAGACGCAGCCGATTATCGACAATGCGCTGAGCGTGAAATGCCGAAGAGTAGAAGTGCTCAATGTTTTCCTCGATGTAGAGCCGATTCCATTCAATAAAGGCTTTTACTCGGTTGACATGACCTTTTTCTTCAAGGTACATATCGATGCATACACCTCTCCGCTTGAGTGTCCGACCCCTGTCTGCGGCGTTGCAATTTTTAGCAAAAAAGTAATTTTGTACGGCAGCGAAGGCGGTGTAAAAGTGTTCACATCCGAAGGAACCTGCTGCCACAAGAAAGATCGCTGCGGCAACTCCCCCGCAAACACCCCGAAAGCCAGTGTTCAGGTCGTTAATCCGATCTGTCTCGCCTGCAAACTTTGCGACTATTGTCCGGAAAAATGCGGCTGTTTCGCTTCTGCGGTTCCCACAGGCATCTCTGAGGACTTTGAGGGCGAATTTACCGCTTGTGTTCCCGAAAAGATTGTGCTGATTACAATCGGCATGTTCTCGATCTGCCAGATCGAACGCTCTGTTCAGATGATGGTTCCGGTATACGATTTCTGCATCCCGGATAAAGAATGTGTTACAACCACCGACGATCCCTGCGAGCTGTTCCAGAGAATCAAATTTCCGGTCAACGAGTTCTTCCCGCCCAGATTAAACGATCTGGATTGCGAAGACCCCACTGCTTCTGACTTTGAATGCTAAACACCCGGATTGCAGAAAGCTCAGCTTTCTGCAATCCGTATCCCTGCTACTCGGACAAGCTTTAGATTTCTGAAAAGGACTGATGATATCTTATGAAAGTCATTTTATTGGCGCATACGCCCGATCCCGAAAAAACCATTGCCTGTGCGGCAAAGCTATGCTATTCCAGCAGCGGCATTGATTCGCTGTACGACAGTCTGACCGAAGAAAAGGCAGCCGACTTCGTAGAGATGCTTGCCGGCATGGGACACGAAAGTCCGATTGAACACGTTTCCTTTACCTTCGGAATAGAGGGCATTTCCCGTGCCTGCAGCCATCAATTAGTGCGGCATCGGCTCGCTTCTTACAGCCAAAAAAGCCAACGGTATGTCAGCGAAACACAGTTTTCCTATGTCACTCCTCCGGCTGTCTCGGCGGCTCCCGAAACGGACAAGCTGTACCGGGAAACAATGGAAATGATCCAACAGTCTTACGAAAAACTCCGCAGCGCCATTGTGGAAAAAGAAATCGCCGCCTTTGCCCGGGAAAACGGAATCGAACTTCCGTCTGAAACCGAACCGACGGTATATTTTAAAGAAAATTATAAAAAAGAATACAATGCGTTCCTGAAAAAAGCGCAGGAGGACGCGCGTTTTGTTTTGCCGAATGCCTGCGAGACATCGATTATCGTCACCATGAACGCAAGAAGCCTGTACAATTTCTTCTCTCATCGTTGCTGCAACCGTGCACAATGGGAAATCAAGGCTGTTGCCGATGAAATGCTGCGGCTGGTACGGGAGGTCGCACCGACTTTGTTCCGAAATGCAGGGCCGAGCTGTGTTAAAGGAGGCTGTCCCGAAGGAAAAATGTCCTGCGGAAAAATTTCCGAAATGCGGGCGTATTATCGCGGAACAGACGTCAAATACTAAAAACAACCGATCAATCGACAAATCAAGGACAATAAAACATGAATCCCAAATAAAAAGACGAACGGATTCGTACCAATACAAAGGGTGAATTTTTTGCTGAATTTTAAACCGATTACCATAGAAGATCGAGAATGGGCAATCCCTCTTTTAAAAGCCTCTGATTTTCAAGGAAGTGAATATTCTTTCACCGGCAACTATATCTGGGGCGTACAGTATAATATCAACGTCTGCCGCTTTCAAGACCGGTACATGGTCTATTCCGGCAAACACCATCCGAGTTTTCTCTTTCCCGCCGGAAGCTCTGATTTGACCGAAGCGGTAGAGGCACTGCTGCAATATTGCCGGGAGTCGGACGTTCCGTTTCGGATGCACGGCATTTGTGAGTCGGCAAAAGCTGAATTGGAAAATGCTTTTCCGGGAAGATTTCGGTTCGAGGAAGATCGTAATAATTTCGACTACATCTACACCTCCGAAAGTTTGATCTCGCTTTCCGGAAAGAAACTTCACGGCAAGCGCAATCACATCAATCAGTTTAAGCTAAACGACTGGAGCTTTGAACAAATCACTCCTGAAACCCGAGAGGAATGTCTTGAAATGAACGCCAAATGGTGCGCAGCCAACGGCTGTTCCGAAGATGCCGGCAAACAGAAAGAAGTCTGCGCGGTTCGCAAGGCGTTTCGCCATTATGATGTTCTGGGACTGGTGGGCGGCATCCTTCGGGTAGACGGCGAGATTGTCGGATATACTTTGGGGGAACCCCTCAACTCCGATACTTTTGTCGTTCACATTGAAAAGGCTTTTTCCGAAGTTCGGGGCGCTTACCCAACCATCAACAATCAGTTTGTTTCTCATTGTGCATCAAACTTCACATATGTTAACCGTGAGGAAGACATGGGACTGGAAGGGCTGCGCAAAGCAAAGCTATCTTATCAACCCGAAATTTTGCTGACAAAATACACAGCAGTGTTGATGTAACAAAAAGAACAGGTGATGCTTATGTTAGACTGTGCAGGCAAACAGGACATTCCTTTTCTCAAACAAATCTGGAAGGAATGCTTCGGCGACTCCGACCGGTATATTACCCGGTATTTTGACACGCTGTTTGACCGTATTACGATTGCAGTCAGACGATCAGGCGGTATTCCGGTATCCATGGTTTCAATGCTGCCGGTAAGCCTGTGCACCCCTGACGGCGACTATCCCGGTCACTATATCTATGCCGCCGCTACTGCCAAAGCGTTTGAAGGGAAAGGATATATGTCTGAGCTGCTCGACTATGCTTGCAACTTTGCCGCCGAAAGAGGAGATTGTTTTTCCTGCCTGATACCGGCAACACCAAGTCTGTTCACTTTCTATCAAAGGCGGGAATATCGCACCGCATCTTATAAAAACATGAAGTTTATTTCTCTTTCATCCCGATTGCTGCTTGCCGACTCAGAGTCAGCCGGTCTGCTCACCGATTTAGAGGAAGATGCGTTTTTTGCGCGCCGTCGAAGCTTTTTAAAAAAGCAAGACGCATCGGTCGTTTTCGGCGAGCAATATTTCCCTTACCTGTACCTGGAAATGCAAAACGCGGGAGTTTTTGTGACAGGAGTCGGCGAGACGGATTATGCTGTTTGCTATCCCGACCGCGGATTGTTGACAGTGAAGGAGACTTCTCTTTCAGAGCAAGCGCTGACCGAATGCCTTCCCGCTCTTTTAAAACGATTTCACTGTGCGGAAGCAGTGGCAATCTTTCCGACAACAGAGGACTCCTTCTCTCACAACATCAAACCGCACGGAATGATCCGCCCCTTGTCCTCTTTTCCGATTTCACTGAAAACGGTCCATCCGTATATGGGATTAATGATGGACTGATAAAACGCTATACAGAAAGGTGGTTGCGTGCTTTTGCGCGTATAAACACATGATGATTTATCTTTTTCTCGCGCCCGGATTTGAAGAAGTGGAGGCGCTCACCCCCGCAGATTATCTCAGACGCTGTGAGCTGGACTTAAAACTGGTCGGCGTCGGCGGAAAAAACATCACCGGCTCTCACGGCATTACCGTGACCTGTGACATAACCGCGGAGGAAGCTGCCGAGCATCTGCCCGAAATGATCATTCTGCCCGGCGGTATGCCGGGTACCCGCAATCTGGAGCAATCCGAAACGGTCACCAAAATGATTACAGACTGCTATCAGGCAGGCAAAACAATTGCCGCCATCTGCGCCGCTCCCTCGATATTGGGACATATGGGGTTGTTAAACGGCAGACGCGCCGTTTGTTTTCCCGGCTATGAGCAGGAGCTTTCCGGGGCAGAGATTGTATCTGAACCGGTTGTTGCCGACGGCAATATCATTACCTCAAAAGGCGCCGGAACTGCAAATCATTTTGCATTTGCGCTGGTTGCCTCTTTGCTCGGACAAGAGCGTGCAGATTCTCTGAAGGCGGCTCTGCAATGGGAGTAACCGATATCCGTATTCTCAAGAGGGAACTGCGGGATGAGTGCAAAAAAGCCCGTCGGGACATGCCCCTTTCTCATAAGGCGCAAAAGGATGAAATGATATTTAAGCGGCTGACTGCTCTGCCCGAGGTACAGAGTGCAAAGCTGATATTAACCTACGTTTCCACTCCGATTGAAGTGTCCACCTTTCGTTTGATTGATACCATGCTGCGGGCGGGTAAGGCGGTCGCCGTTCCCCGCTGCGCCGACGGCATCGTAGCGATGGATTTCTATCGAATTCACTCTATGCAGGACTTAGAGCCGGCAACCTTTTCGGTATTGGAACCGAAGCTCGATATCTGCAAAAAAGTAACCGACTTTTCGGATTCAGTTTGTATTATTCCGGGGCTGTCTTTTGATTTGGCGGGATATCGGCTCGGTTACGGCAAGGGATATTACGACCGGTTTCTCAACCGGTATCACGGAGTAAACATCGGCATTTGTTATAACAGCTGTATCCGAAATGAACTGCCGCACGGACGGTTTGACGTTGCCGCTTCGATTCTTGTCACCGAGAAATTTGTCAAGCGCATTCCGGTGCAGGAAAACAAGCCGATGCCAAAAAAAGAAAAGCCCCTTTTAAAAAGGAGCTTTTCCACGGTGGACCGCCGCAAAGGCGGCGGCCGTTCACAAGGTTAGGTATTCCGGAAAGCAGATTAGCAGCAGCCACATCCGTTATTGTTATTTCCGCAGCCACAGCCATTATTATTTCCGCAACCGCCACAGCAAACTAACAACAAAACAATGATGATAATCCAACTGCAGTTACCGCCAAATCCATTAAAACACATAATTGTCACCTCTTATATATATTACCGAAAGAGCTTTTGCTCTTGCCGGTTTGTATATTTTATGATTCGGTACTGTTTTTGGTTACAGGAAAACCGCCCTTGTCGATAAAAACTATTTTTTGTCTTTTGCACAGAAGGCCGTTTTTCGCAGCAATTGCCTTATTCGTACAATAACAAGTAAAGCAGTCAGTTCCGATACTGTCACTTTTAGAAAACAAACTCAAGAAGGAATGGTGATCCAAATGGATAATCAAAATACCGGCGAATTCAACACTCCGGAGCAACCGGTTTCTCCTCCGGAGCCTCCCGAAACTGCTGAAGAAAATAACGCTTCCTCTCCCCGCTTTGTTCTAAATCTCAGTGATGAAGAGCTGGACAATGCTGACGTTTTTGAGGAAGAGATACATAGTGACGAACCTGCCGAAGTACCGGAGGCGTCCAATGTTGCCCCGAAAAAAAAGAAAAAGAAAAAAGGGGTATCTCCCAAAAAAGCAATTTTTTATACAGCGTTGGTGATATCCCTGTCCATCCTATTTGCCGTGCTGATTATGCTTGCCGCCAACGATATCTTTGCTTTCAGCAAAACGAATATGGATGTTCAGATTGAAATTCCCAAAAATTCCAGTACCAAGCAGATCGCCGCTATTTTAAAGAAAAACGAGATCATCAACTATTCTCTGTTGTTCCGGTTTGTCTCAAAATCCAGCGGCACCGACGGCAAATACAATTACGGGATTTATACCCTGAATCCTTCTATGAGTTATGAACAACTGATGGACGAACTGCAAAAAGACGCGCCGAAAAAAGACGTTGTAAGCGTAACCATCAAGGAAGGAATGACCATTCGGGAGATTGCCGCCGACTTGGAAACACAGGGAATCTGCAAAGCGGCTGACTTTATCAACACTGTCAACCGAGTGACCTTCGGGTACAGCTTTGAAAACTATGTTGTGACCAATGAGCCTTTAAAGTATTTCAAAATGGAAGGATATGTTTTCCCCGATACTTACGATTTCTTCTTAGAGGAATCAGCAGAGTCGGTCTGCAAAAAGATTTTTAAAAACTTTAACAGCAAAATCACCAACGCCCATTGGGGAAGAATGAAAGAAATGGGATTGTCACTGGAGGAAACGCTGACGCTCGCCTCGCTGATTCAGGCGGAATCGGGACAGAGCCAGCAAATGCGGAAGGTTTCCTCGGTATTCTGGAACCGCCTGGATAAATCTTCTCAGTTTCCCAATCTCCAGTCCGACGTAACCATTAACTATGTAGAGAAAAACATTAAGCCGTTTGACAAAACCAAAAACCAAAATATGTATGACGCTTATAACACCTATAAATGTCAGGGATTGCCGGTCGCCCCGATTTGCAATCCGGGATTGGAAGCGATTGAAGCGGCGCTTTACCCCGAAGATACGAAATATTTTTATTTCCTGACCGACAAAGAGGGCAACTTCTATTATGCCAAAACGCTGAAAGAACACAATCAAAACCGAAAAAAAGCAGGTGTTTAACGAATAAGAAATGCGGTGCATTTCTTATTCGTTGACGGTATTTGTGTTCCCCGACAAGTACGATGTCGGGATTTTAACCACACAAAACCGCTTGGTTGATTTATCATTCGCTGTCACCTCTCCCTTGCTGAAAATCCAAGCGTGTTGCTTGGCAAGGAATAATCCCCTACAGGAAAGGAATGCTTTTATTGTCAACACAAATAAAACCCGAGGTGCTTGCTCCGGCAGGCGACCGAGAACGTCTGGAAGCTGCAATTCAATATGGCGCCGACGCCGTCTATCTTGGCGCAAACCGATTCGGCATGCGGGCAGGCGCACCCAATTTCAGCTTCGAGGAATTACAAAGCGCCGTCGCTTTTGCCCACAGCCGGGGAGTGAAGGTGTTTTTAACCTGTAATACACTGCCCCGCAACCAAGAGATGACCGAGTTGCCTGATTTTCTGAAAGAGGTGGCGGCTTGCGGCGTGGATGCCCTGATTGCATCCGATATCGGTGTGTTATCATTGATAAAAAAAGTGCTTCCCGATATGGAAGTTCATATTTCCACCCAGGCAGGCATTGTGAATTACGTAACCGCCGATACTTTTTATCAGATGGGCGCCAAGCGAGTGGTGCTCGCACGCGAACTGTCACTGGAAGAAATCGCGGAGATCCGTGCGAAAACATCGCCCGACCTTGACATCGAGGTTTTCGTGCACGGTGCCATGTGTGTGTCGGTGTCAGGGCGGTGCCTGCTGTCCAACTACCTGACCGCAAGGGACGCCAACCGGGGCGAATGCGCACAGCCATGCCGCTGGGCATATCATTTAGTAGAGGAAAAGCGCCCGAATCAATTTTTTCCCATTTTTGAGGACGAAAAGGGAACCCACATTCTTAACGCCAAAGACCTTTGCATGATTGAACATATCGACAAGCTGGTCAAGGCCGGCGTCACCAGCCTGAAAATCGAGGGGCGGGCAAAATCATCTTATTATGTTTCGGTGGTAACCAATGCCTATCGCTGTGCGGTGGATTCCTTTATGAAGAATCCCGCCCGTTACCGCCCTGAGCAGTGGATCCTGGATGAGGTCACCAAGGTCAGCCACCGCCAATATTCCACCGGATTTTTCTTCGGCCCGCCCGAAAACGGGCAATATTATCTCAACGGCGGATATCTGCGTAATTACGATGTTGTCGCAACCGCCGAATCCTATCAGGACGGTCTGCTGACGGTGACACAAAAAAACAAATTTGCAGTCGGCGATCTGTTAGAGGTGCTGGAGCCCTCCAAGCCGCCCTTTTCCTTAAAGGTAGGAGCAATCTATGAGGATACCGGCGAAGCAGTGGAAGCCGCCTGCCATCCGTTGATGCAGGTAAAAATCCCCTGCCCGCAAGGCGTTGTCCGGGGCAGTATCCTGCGGCGTCAGCAAGCCGACGAATAAACCTCGATCTGAAAAAAACCGATACTTTCCCCAAAACAAAGGAGGAGCTTCATGAACATTAAGATACCCGAATACGCATTGCGTGCTGTCCGTGTGCTGGAAAGCGCCGGGTTTTCTGCTTATTTTGTGGGCGGTTGTGTCCGCGACAGTCTGCTCGGGAACCCGCCGGCTGATTGGGATATTGCCACCAATGCACTTCCGGAACAGGTCAAAGCTGCATTTCGTGGGTACACTGTGGTGGATACCGGTTTAAAACACGGTACCGTAACGGTGGTGTCCGACTATCATAACCTGGAAATAACCACCTACCGAATCGACGGTGATTATTCGGATTCCCGCCGTCCCGACAGCGTGATCTTTACCGCCGATCTGCATGAAGACTTAAAACGCCGGGATTTTACCGTCAACGCAATGGCATATCATCCCGAGCAGGGATTGGTAGACGACTGGGGCGGCAAACGGGATTTAAAAGAGAAGGTTCTTCGTTGCGTGGGCGATCCGGAACAGCGGTTCAAGGAGGATGCTCTCCGAATTCTCCGGGGACTGCGGTTTGCGGCTGTTTTAGGCTTCTCGATTGAGCCGAAAACCGAAACAGCCCTGCGGCAAAAACGCGGACTGCTGTCCAATATTTCTGGCGAGCGTATCCGGGAAGAACTGGTAAAACTGCTCTTCGGGGAAAACGTACAGCAGGTTCTGCTTACCTACCGCAGTATTTTGGGAGAAGTACTGCCCGAAATCCGCCCTGCCTTTGATTTTGACCAAAAAAATCCGCATCACTATCTGACCGTTTGGGAACACACCGTTCAGGCAATTGCCAACAGTATCCCGTCGGTACGGGTGCGGCTTGCATTGCTGTTTCATGATCTGGGAAAACCAGCCTCTTTCAGCCTGGATGAAAAAGGAATCGGACATTTCTACGGACATCCCGAATTGAGCGAACAGGCTGCCCGGGAAATCATGCACCGGCTCCATTTTGACAACGCGACTATCAGCCGCGTGACTGCACTTGTTCGTTATCACGACTGCGACATTGTTCCCCAAAGCAAATCGGTCAAACGCTGGCTCAACCGGCTGGGTGAGGAGGGCTTTCGGGAATTGTTAGCCGTCAAAGCCGCCGACCGCAGCGCAACCACTCATAAATACGAAAACCTATCGGTACTGCAATTGATTGAAAATATCCTTAACGAAGTGCTCGCACAGAATCAGTGCTTTACAAGAGAACAGCTTAAAATTAACGGCAGTGACTTAATGGATCTCGGCATCCCGCAAGGTAAAGAAATCGGCAGAATTCTGGACGAACTGCTTGCCCTTGTGATTGACGAAAAACTGCCGAATCAACCGGCTTTGCTGAAAAAACGCGCTGACGCACTGTGGCGGAGATAACGGACTGCATTGCCATCGCAAAAGGAGATTCATCCATGACCATTGCCGGAATTATTGCGGAATACAATCCGTTTCATAACGGACATCTTTATCAAATCGAGCAAACCAAAAGAGCAGGAGCCACCCACATCGTTGCCGTCATGAGCGGCAGCTTTGTGCAGCGGGGCGAGCCTGCTCTTTTTTCTAAATGGGATCGTGCCGCCGCCGCTCTCGAAAGCGGTGCTGACTTGATTTTGGAGCTTCCTGTTCCCTATGCGATGAGCTCGGCGGAGCGGTTTGGCTTCGGCGGCGTGTTTCTGCTGCATGCGCTCGGCTGTGTTGATATGCTCTCCTTCGGCAGTGAAAGCGGCAATTTAAATGACCTGCAGCAGGCAGCCGCTCTCTGCAGGAATCTTCATCAAAGCCCTGACTTCACGGCATTGCTCAAAAGCGGCTGTTCCTATCCCACCGCAAGAATGCGGGCAGTTGCAAGGCTTGGAGGAGAGCAACCCGCCTCGCTGCTTGCTTCTCCCAACAATACCTTAGGAATCTCTTATCTGAATGCGCTCGCAGGCTTAAAATCCGATATCCGTCCTTTTACCGTTTCCCGTATCGGAACAGCGCATGACGCCGAGGAAACGTCCGGCAATTACGCAAGCGCAAGCCTGCTGCGGCAGAAGCTGGGAGCGGGAGAATCCATTGCCGCCTTTATGCCGCAGTCGGCTGTAACCTGCCTGACCGGAAAGCCGACTGCTGATCCGAACAAGCTGGAAACCGCACTGCTCTGGCAGTTACGCCAAATGACCGTGAAGGATTATGCCGCATTACCCGATGTGACCGAGGGGCTGCAGAATCGGCTTTACCGTGCCGCCCAATCCGCCGAATCGGTTTCGGATTTTTTAGACAGCGTTAAAACCAAGCGCTATACCCACGCCCGCCTCCGCCGAATTGCCTGGAGCGCCGCTTTGAGCTTGCGGCAAACCGATTACCGTCTGCCGATTCCCTATTTAAGAGTGCTTGGATTTAACCCGCGCGGCAGAGAAATTCTCGCTCTGGCAGGACAAACCGCAGTTCTGCCTATTGTTTCTTCCTTTCCGGAGCTTGAGAAAATTTCACCCCGCTTCGCCGGTCTGGAAAAAAGGGCAACCGACCTGTGGAACTTAGCAGTTTCTCCGCCACTGCCCTGCGGTGCCGACTATACCCGTAAAATTGTTCTGACAAAATCGTAAGATATCGTCCAACGAGCTTGCAAATCGATTGACGATAGAAAGGATGCAAAACCTCTCATGACAAGACAGAATACCATGCAGGAAATCATAGACGAAATGAACCGTTCTGCCAAAACTTTTGCAGAGCAAAGCGGCGCGATAACCTGCGAAACTTTTTCCGTTTTCAAAAAAGGCAGCCAGGCAGAGAATATCAAACAGCATTTTGCCGAGCTTGTCTATCCCGCCGGATATGTGCTGTTGTTCCAATATACTGCCCACGGACTGGCGGGAGTAGTCAACAGTATTCTGGAATGCTACCTGATCCCCGACTGTTTTCCGGCCCTGCCCTATCCGCTTTCCCATATTGCAGGATTTCTGGAAACAGACACCCCGCTGCTACTCACCATCCCGATGATATCCGATGCCCAAATGCTCATGTACGGTAAGGAAGCAAGCAACCGAAAACAAGAGATAGACCGCCAGCACTACACTATTCCGAACCAAAGACCAAAAGATAAGCAT
>JABLTO010158339.1_pt1 | contig 35066 bp, 31 predicted proteins | sample 7160091 | NCBI WGS metagenome assembly JABLTO01 (sample SAMN14651225, study PRJNA627086) | human gut metagenome | isolation source: feces | host: Homo sapiens
CGGGGCGCTCACCCCTTCCTCAAAACGACTTACTTAGTCTACCACGTTTTCCTCCCTTTGTCAATCCTTTTTTTCACTTAATTCAGCACAAAAGCGCATGAATGAAACATGGGGCTTTTTGTCACATTTGTGTAAAAAGGGGCTCCGCCCATAAGGCAGAGTCCCTTTTTACGAAAAACCGTCTGTTTTACCGCTCCAAAAGATAGCGGCGCACCATATCCAAAACATGCATGGCGGCACGTTCGCGCACCATATCCCGGCCGCCGGTCAGCAAAAGCCGATACGACTGATGAAAATCCTTCGCCGATATGCTGATATAAACCAGCCCCACCGGTTTTTCTTCTGTGCCGCCGCCGGGGCCGGCGATACCGGTCACACCCACGCCGATATCGGAACCCGACCGTTTCCTTGCACCAAGGCTCATGGCAAGCGCCGTCTGTTCCGAAACGGCACCGTATTCCTTTAATATGTCATGTGAAACGTCCAGCAGCTTTTCCTTCGTCTCGTTGGCATAGGTCACAAACCCGGTCTGAAAGCACGCCGACGCCCCGGCGACTTCGGTAATCTTTTTTGCAATCAGTCCGCCGGTACAGCTTTCTGCCGTTGCCAGCGTCAGTCCGCGCGATAAAAGCATCGAAACCACCGTCTTTTGCAGATTCCCGTCCTCACCCTCTGCATAGACCGCGTCGCCCAGCGCATCGCGCACCGCCTTTTCCAGCGGCATTAGCATCGCCTCGGCTTTCTCCGTATTTTCCGCCTTGGCTGTCAGCCGAAGCTCCACCTCGCCGGTTTTGGCATAGGGCGCAAGCGTCGGGTTGCTTTGGCTGCGCATCAGCTCCTGCAGCCGCTCTTCCACGGCGGATTCGCCAATCCCAAAAACGCGCAGCGTTTTGGAATCAATCACGCTGTCCGTCTTTGCCTTCAGGTAAGGACGCACCTTCTCCTTCAGCATGGCCTCCATCTCATGCGGCGGCCCCGGCAGCATAATAAAGGTATTGTTACCGTGTTCAATCACCGCACCGGGCGCGGTGCCGTGATCGTTATCCAGCACTACACAACCCTTTGGCATCATGACCTGTTTCAGGTTATTTTCCGGCATGGGATTTTTGCCGGCGGCAAAGCGCGCCTTAAGCCGCTTAAGACTTTCCGCATGCATCTCACACGGAAGTCCGCAAAAGTCCGCGATCGTCTCCTTGGTCAGATCGTCGCCGGTCGGCCCCAGTCCGCCGGTTGTGATAATCCCGTCGGCGCGCGACGCTGCAATCTCCAGCGCGGCGCGCAGCCGCTCCGGGTTATCGCCTACCACCGTGGTATAATATACGTTCATGCCAAGTTCGCTGAGCATCCGGCTGATTGCCTGTGCATTGGTATTGACGATCTGGCCGAGCAGCAATTCGGTTCCTACCGATATGATCTCAAAATTCATAGAGCTCCTCCCGCGGGTTAATGACAACAACCTCCTCGCCGTCAATCGCCGCCTGCACCATGGACTCCAAATCAGTCAGCGACTTTTCCGCCTCTAAAATTTCTTCCAGAGTCGGCTTGGTTTTCGGATGCTTGGGCACAAAAATGGTGCAGCAGTCCTCATAGGGCAAGATCGATGTCTCATACGTTTCTATCTTCTTGGAAATCTGCACGATTTCTTCCTTATCCATACCGATACAGGGGCGGAACACCGGCATCGACACCGCGTGATCGGTTACCGCCAGGCTCTCCATGGTCTGGCTGGCCACCTGTCCGATACTCTCACCCGTAATCAACGCCTTTGCACCGGATTTTACGGCAATCCGCTCCGCGATCTGCATCATCACCCGGCGCATAATCAGGGTCAGATAATTTTTGGGGCACTGCTCAATGATGGCAAGCTGAATATCCGTAAAGGGAACCACATGCAGGTGAATTTTCCCCGTGTAGGCAGAGATAATTTTTGCAAGCTGAATTACCTTCTCCTTGGCGCGATCCGAGGTATAAGGATGGCTGTGAAAGTGTACTGCATCCAGTGCGACACCGCGCTTGGCAATCATCCATCCCGCAACCGGGCTGTCGATGCCGCCGCTGAGCAAGAGCGCCGCCTTGCCGTTGGTGCCGACCGGCATTCCGCCTGCGCCGCTTAATTTTTCGGTAAAGATGTAGGCCTTTTTCCGAATTTCGATCTGGACAAGGATATCGGGATGATGCACATCCACATGGAGACCCTTGACATTTTTTAAGATACAGCCGCCCATCTGCTGACAGATCGCCGGCGAATTGAGCGGAAACTGCTTATCCTCCCGCTTTGCCTCCACCTTAAAGCTCTTTCCCTCCGTGTCCATTGCCAAAAGGCAGTCAATGGTGGTGCGTGCGATACTTTCCATATCTTTCTCACAGGAGACCGCCGGACAGATATTTACAATACCGAACACCTTGCGCATCCGCGCAATTGCATCCTCCATGTCGGCGCCCTCATCTGCCGGCTCCACATAGATCATCGACTGTGATTTGCGGATATGAAACGACCCGGCCGGGGCAATTGCCGCCGCAAGATTTTTCAAAAGCCGCTTTTCAAACATCGGGCGGTTCAGCCCTTTCAGCGCAATTTCACCATATTTTAACAGTACAATATCCGGTTTTTTCATTTTTAAAACTCCTATCCTTAGTATCCCATCGTTGTGTCGCTTTTTTTACGACAGGTTCAATTTCCGCAGCCGGGGTACAATGGCTGTCAACGCCGCCACTGCCGCGTCAATATCCTCCTCGGTGTTCATCTCCGACAGGCTAAAGCGTATGCTGCCATCGATCATCTCCCGCGGGGTTCCGATCGCGGTCAGCACATAACTCGGCTCCTTTTTGTGACTGGAACATGCCGAACCGCTGGAGACATAAATTCCCTCGTTCTCCAGCGAATGCAGCACCACCTCAGAGCGAACGCCGCCGAAGGAAACATTTAAAATATGCGGTGCACACCCCTTGGGTGTGTTAATCCTGACATTCGGGATGTTTGCAATGATGCCCTGCTCTAACCGCCGGCGCAGCCGCTCCATCTCCGGCACGGATTCCTTCATATTTTTATGACAAATCTCTGCCGCAAGGCCAAGTCCGGCAATCCCCGGCACATTTTCCGTCCCGGAGCGCAGATTATCCTGCTGGCCGCCGCCGTACAGAATCGGGGCGATCTTGGTACCCCTTTTGATATAAAGCACGCCGATGCCCTTGGGGCCGTGAATCTTATGGCCGCTGATACTGAGCAAATCCACGCCCAGTTCTCTGACGTCGCACAAAACCTTGCCGTAGCCCTGTACGGCATCTACATGGAATACAGCGCGCGGATTCTTTTTCTTTAATATTTTTGCCATCTTGGCAATCGGCTGGATGGATCCGATTTCATTATTGACCAGCATCGCCGTCAACAGAACCGTGTCGGCCGTCACCATTTTTTCCAGTGCGGAGAGCGAAATCACGCCATCACTTTGTACCGGCACCGCATCCACACGCCAGCCTTTTTTCCGGAGATGGCTTAGGGTGTTCATGGTTGCCGGATGCTCCAGCGGCGTAGTCAGAATATGCCGTCCGCGGCCCGCGGCGCAAACGCCGCGGATTGCCAGGTTATTCGACTCCGTTCCGCCGGAGGTAAAGTAAATCTCGCCGGGCGCGGCATGCAGGGTACGGGCGATGGCCTCTTTTGCCGCCCGCACCTCTTTCTCTGCCGCAATTCCAAGGCGGTGCAGCGAGGACGGATTCCCGTAACAATTCCGCATCACCTCCGCCACCTTTTCTGTCACCGCGTCATAGGGGCGGGTCGTCGCGCTGTTATCCAAATATCGTTCCATACCTTCTCCTCCAAACTTCTAAATTCATATTTTACCATAATTCTTTTTCGTTTTCAACCGCAACTTATCATGTTTTTTCTCAAATTTATAAAAATATCATTCCCGCCAATTTATTATATGCAAAAGACGGACAAAGTTTCAAACGGTCTGAAATCGGAAAAAGGTGTAGACAAATCCGGCAAGATGGGTATATAATAGGAACAGAACCTGGAATATGATCGACACGGAGGCAGAAATACATGGAAGCAAAAACCCTGCAAACCTTAGAATATCCCAAGATATTAGAGATGCTCTCTGCGTTTGCGAAAAATGAAGAAACCAAGGATCGCATCGCATCGCTTTGCCCATCGGATCACCCCGGCGCTGTCTCGCAGATGCTCGCCGAGACCGATGCCGCAGTGACCCTGATTCTAAAATACGGCGCGCCCGAAATTTTGCGGATCGCAGCCATCAAGGAACCGCTGAAACGCCTGGAAATCGGCGGCACGCTGAGCATGGGAGAGCTTTTGAATATTGCACGCATCTTAAAAAATGCGCGCACCTTAAAAGTATTGACCGAAGAACAAACCGGAACGCTGTTTGGCTACATTGCATCACTGACCCCGGACAAAGCGCTGGAGGAACGCATCAGCGGCTCTGTCCTGTCCGAGGAGGAAATGGCGGACGGCGCCAGCGCGGAGCTTAGCAGCATCCGCCGCAAGGCGAGAAACGCCGCCGCGCGCATCAAATCCTCCCTGGATTCGATGATCCATTCCGGTCACTACCAAAAATTTTTACAGGACGCCATTGTCACCATGCGCAACAACCGCTACGTGGTTCCGGTCAAGGCGGAACACCGCGGCGACGTGCGCGGCATTGTCCACGACATCTCCTCTTCCGGCAGCACGGTATTTATCGAGCCGGAGAGCGTTGTCAACGCAAACAACGAGCTGCACGAGCTGGAAATCCGCGAAAAGGCGGAAATTGAACGTATTTTGGCAGAGCTTTCCCTTCTGGCAGCCGAAGCCGCCGAAATTCTGGCGCTGAATTTTGACACGCTGATTCATTTGGACTTTGTCCTCGCCAAGGCAAGACTTGCCATCGATATGAAGGCGGTCTGCCCCGACCTCAGCCAAGATGATACCATCAAAATCCGCAAGGGGCGGCACCCTTTGATTGACCGCAAAAAGATTGTTCCCACCACGGTCTCCCTGGGCGAGAACTACGATACGCTGATTATCACCGGGCCGAATACCGGCGGTAAAACCGTGGTTTTGAAAACGCTGGGACTGTTTTGCCTGATGACCCAGTCCGGTCTGCACATTCCGGCGGCAGAGGGCAGCGTGATGCCGGTCTTTCAGGACATTTTTGCCGACATCGGCGATGAACAGAGCATTGAACAAAGCCTTTCCACCTTTTCGTCCCACATGAAAAACATTGTGCGAATTGTCGATCGGGCAAAAAATCACTGTCTGGTGCTGTTTGACGAGTTGGGCGCCGGCACCGATCCGATCGAGGGCGCGGCGCTTGCGACCGCCATTTTGGAAAGCCTGCGGGAAAAGGGCGCAAGGATTGCCGCAACCACCCATTACAGTGAGTTAAAGCTCTACGCCCTCGCGACGCCGGGCGTCGAGAACGCCTCCTGTGAGTTTGATGTCACCACCCTGAGCCCGACGTACCGTCTCTTAGTCGGCGTCCCCGGAAAGAGCAACGCCTTTGCGATCTCAAAACGCCTGGGGCTGCCCGATGCCATTATCGACCGTTCCCGCGCGATGCTCTCGGAGGAAAACGTGCAGTTTGAGGATATTTTGGGCAGCATCGAAAAGAATCGGCAGGAAACCGAGGAGGCCTCTTTCAAAACGCAGAAGATGCAGCAGGAGATTGCCGATTTAAAACGGCAGCTGGAACAGGAAAAAGAAAAGATCGAAAAGCAAAAAGACAAGATCTACGACCGCGCAAGAGAAAAGGCCGACAAGATGATTCAGCGTGCCGAGGAGGAAACGAACGCCCTTTTGGCGCAGGTAAAGGCCGCACGCAAGCAGCGGGACGAGGCCGAGGTTCTGCGCGCCATGGAAGAGGTCAAACGGGAGCTTGGTCTGAAAAAGAAGAAAAACAAGGCGCCCAAGAGCCGCACACCGCAGATCAAAAAATCCAACCTGACCGCCAAGAATTTAAAGCTTGGCGCAGCCGTACTGCTCAATGACATCGGAGACAAGGGCAGTGTGCTGAGCATAAACCCCAAGGACAACACCGCCACCATTCAGGTCGGCATCATGAAGATCAACAGCCGCATCGAAAATCTGACGCTGATCGGGGACGAGGATCAGACGCGGCCGGACGCTTACACGCCGCCGCGGCAAAAGCAGTCCTCGCTGCGCAACGGCAATGTCAAAACCGAGATCGACCTGCGCGGCATGATGCTGGAAGAGGCGCTGATGGAAACGGATAAGTTTTTGGACGAATCCAGTATGGCAGGGCTTAGCACCGTCAGCATCATCCACGGTAAGGGAACAGGCGTTCTGCGCAGCGGTATTCAGGCAATGCTGCGCAAGCATCCCCAGGTAAAGAGCTTTCGGCTCGGCAAGTACGGCGAGGGCGAGGACGGCGTCACCATCGCGGAACTGAAATAAAGCATATAAAAATGGCTGCGGCACGGAGTAAAACCCTGTGCCGCAGTCATTTTGTACAGAAAAATATTTTAATTTTTTTTACAGATTTAAAAAGTCCTTCCGATAGTCTACGCCGAAGTATTCGGCAAGCGACTGCATCTCGGTATCGCGGATGGTATTCACGCGCGGCAGATGCGCTGTCAGCATATAAATCTGCGCCGCCTTTTCCACCGTCTCAATCAGGCCAAACGTCTCGTCCATGGTCTTTCCCGCGCCGTAAATCCCGTGCATGCCCCAGATGACAAGACGAAATTCTTCCATCTTTTTCGCCGTTGCCTCACCGATTTCATTGGTGCCGCAAAGCATCCAGGGAAGAACGCCCACGCCGTCCGGGAAAACGACAATGCACTCGGTACACATTTCCCACAGGGTATGCGTCATCTTTTTCTCGTCCAGCTCATGCACATAGTTCATCGCCAGCGTGTTGGTCGGATGCGAATGCATCACAACCCGGTTTTCGGGATCCACGCGCAGCCGTGCCATATGGCTCATCAGATGGGCAGGCAATTCACTGGTGAACTTTCCGCCGTCACGATAGCCCCACAAAAGCTCCGCCGTGCATCCGTCCTTGGCAATCCGAATGATGCCCAGGTTGTTTTCCGGATCCTCTTTAACATTTTTAAAGTATTTTCCGGTGCCGGTCACGATAAAGATTTTGCCGATCAGCGGCTCTGCGGCGAACCCGATCGGAATTGTCCGAATGACGTTTTGAAGATCCAAATACTTTGCGACCGTTTCTTTGTCCAACAAATAACTGATGTTACCGCCGTTCCGCTCGTCCCAGCCGAGACGGTACATGTTTGCGGCGGTATCGCACATCTCTTTGACAAACGGCGCTGTTTTGATTTCTAGCATGACGCTCTCTCCTTTAATACCTCGTTTTCGTATTGTAAAACTTCCTTAACATAGTCTGCATTTACCTGCTGCCGTTTTAAATATTCATCCCAGACATCGCCAAACGGCATGGTTTTCATATCCTCCTGCATGGTCATCAGTTCGGTAAACCGTCCGGCATCTTGCAGCTTAGTCATCGTTTCGTTTGGCATGAGCAGCGCAAACAGCAGTGCCTTTTCCACGCTTCTGGCGCCGGTCACCCAGGCCGCAATCCGATTGATCGAGGCGTCAAAGTAATCGGTTGCGATCATCACGCGATCTAACGCATTGCAGCGCACGATTTCTTTGGCGATCTCTTTGGTCTCATCGTCAAACAATACCACGTGGTCACTGTCCCAGCGCACGCCGCGCGTGATATGTAATGCAATTTTGTCATGAAACAGCAGCATGGCAGAAATTTTGTCCGACACCACCTCGGTCGGGTGATAGTGGCCGTTGTCCATCAGCGGCATAATGCCGCGGCTGGCCGCATAATTCATACAAAACTCGGACGAGCCGGCCGTATAGGATTCCAATCCGATGCCAAACACCTTGGATTCCAGACACACAAGCACCTTTTCTTTGTCGTACGGAACCGACAGGATTTCATCCACCGACTGCATATAGCGCGCTCTCGGCCCCAACCGATCCGCCGGAACATCTTTGAGTCCGTCCGGAATCCAGATGTTCATCACACAGGGAACCCCGGTCTCCTCCGCAAAGTATTCCGCAATTTTGGCGCAGCATTTACCATGCTCTACCCAAAACTTCCGCACGGTCTCGTCCGGCGAGGTCAGGGTCAGATTGTCTTTTACCATCGGGTGAGAGAAGTAGGTCGGGTTAAAGTCAATCCCCATATTGTGCGCCTTGGCAAAGTCCACCCACGCCTTAAAATGCTTTGGCAAAAGCCGGTCACGGTCTGCATACTCTCCGTCCGCAAAGATCGCATAGCATGCGTGCAGATTCAGCTTTAGCTTGCCCGGAATCAGGCTTGCCGCCTTTTCAAAATCCGCCATCAGTTCCTTTGGCGTTCTCGCCTTTCCCGGATAGTTTCCGGTGGTCTGGATTCCGCCGCTGAGCGCGCCCTCATGGTCAAAGCCCGTCACATCATCGCCTTGCCAGCAATGCAGAGACAACGGAACATTTGCAAGCGCCGTAAGCGCCGCCTCGGTATCCACGCCGCAGGACGCATACATTTGTTTTGCTTCTTCGTATCGGTTCATCTCTTACGCCTCCTATTTAAAATTTTTTCGGCTTATCTTGCGCCGACCGCAGCAAGGCAGCCGCGGCCGTAAATTTAATGCAAATTTCGGGAAATATTCTCTTTTCTTTTTCATTATACTATGCTATACTGAGAACGGCAAGGGAAAATCTTGCGATAAAATCTGCAAATATTGCGCAATCAGGTGACGCTTATGGAATCTCAATTTTTATCCCCCGGTATTTTAGAGGCGGTCAAAAATCTGCTTGACCCCAAAGAACAGGAGACCTATTTAAAAGACGGTGACTACTCAACGCTGGCGCTTGCGCAGCTGTATATCTCCCGTCTGTACCGACAGGCTCCGGCCGCAAAGCCGCTGCAAAGCAGCTATGACCTGAGCCAGCTTCATATCCGCTGCTGCAAGCTTTTTGACCCATCTCCGATGGCAAAACGCCTGCTTTTTTATCCGCAGGCTCTTATCGAGGCCTCCTTTGGCGCGCGCTATTTTACCGAGCGCAAGGATTTGGTTTCTTATCTTATGGTGCAGACCACCGGCGGCGAGGGGCTGCTGTACTACGCCGGACAGCAGCACTGTTTAAAGACGGGCGACGTTTTTTTCATTGACTGTACCAAACCGCACCGCTACCAAACCGCCGCGGATCACTGGTCGTATCGGCTGATTCATTTTTACGGCGATTCCATGCCTGATTTTTTTCACTTTTTGGAAGAAAGTGAAACCTACGTTTTTCCGATGCGCAATCAAAACTCCTTTACACCGCTGATACAGGCTCTGTTTACGCAAAGCCGCCGCGAAGGCGAAATCAGTGAGATTGCGATGCACACGCTGCTTACCCGACTGGTCACCGCGCTGATTGCGATGCTGCCGCCGCGCACGCAGCCGGAGCTACCCGAAAAAATCCGTGAAATCAAAGACTGGATTCATCAGCATTTTGCGCAGGAAATCAGCCTTGACGGGATTGCGCGGGAATTTTCGGTCAGCAAATATCACCTCTGTCACGAATATAAGCGCTGCACCGGGCAGACGATTCTTGAAACCGTGATTGCCGATCGCGTCAGCGCCGCAAAAAAACTGCTGGTCTACTCGGATCTTTCCATCCAGACCATTGCCGAACATACCGGCTTTGCCGACGCAAGCGCCATGGGGCGCACCTTTCAGAAATTTGAGGGGCTGTCCCCTTCCGCATTCCGCCGACAGTGGAACCGCCGCAAGGTTTAGGCACACGGATCTTTTATTCTTTTTTCATCAAACGGCCTTTTCTTTTCCGCTTCTTTAAAACAAAATTCATGATTGACAAATGGATAAGAATATGCTATAACAAAATAAAAGCAAAATTTAAAGCGCTTTAAATTTAAAAACGGAGGTGACAGGAGCCGCAAACATTCATCGATCCCCATTGGGATTTCTTTGCGGCTCCGGCAAGATGGCAGTTGGAATCAAAGACATTGCAAAACGCGCGAACTGTTCAGAGGCCACGGTATCTCTCGCCCTGCGCGGCAACAGCCTGGTCAGCGAAAAGACACGTGCCGCCATTTTGGAGATTGCCAAAGAGATCGGATATATCCCCAATCTGGCCGCACGCAAGCTGGCACGGCGCGAGAGCGGTTGTCTTGGCCTGGTTATTCCCGATATCGAAAATGTGTTTTATGCCTCGCTGGTTAAGCACATCAACGCCGCCACCAAAGAGAGGGGCTATGACCTCATCATCGCCGTCTCGGAGAACAATCCCGCGGCAGAGAAAAAGATCCTTTCCAATATGATCGAAAACCGCGTGGAGGGCGTTGTGTTTGTGCCGATGAACAAGGCCAACCCCGACCCAAGCTACCTTTCTGTTCTGTCCGACTACCATATCCCCTACGTATTTTGTACGGACTATTATGAATCCCTGCACGGCGCCGCGCCGGTAATTATGTCCGATTTAGAGGGCGGAATGTATCGGCTCACCAAAGAAGTCCTCCGTCTGGGCTATCAAAACCCGGTTTACCTGACCGGCGATGACGCAGTTATGTCGCTCCGTCTCCGTCAGGCCGGGTTTGAACGGGCGGCAGCGGAGACCAGCACCGATTCCTGTATTTATCGGCTGGAAACGCTGAACTACCGGGCGGCACACAACGCCATCGGCGGCATTTTAAAAAAACGGCCGGACACCGATGTCTTTATCTGCGTCAATGACATGATTGCCGCCGGCACGCTGAACGCCCTCTCGGAAGGGAATTATCCCGTTCCCCAAAAGGGCGTTGCCGGGTTTGATAACGTCATTTTCTCCCGGATATCCTATCCGAAAATCAGCACCGTAGAACAGGATATCAAAACCATTGCCGAGACGAGCGTCACCGTTTTACTGGAAAAGAAAGAGAACAAAGAAAATATCATGATTCCGACCAAAATCATCAAACGCGAATCATTGAAAGGAGACTCACCATGCATTTAAAACCGATTCAGCTGCGCGTCAATCACATGCCGTCGGATCGCTATGCGGTCGTGACCGATGCACCGGTGTTTTCGTGGAGCGCCGCATTGCAGTCCGCCGCCGCGGTAACCACGTATCGGATCACCGTGACGGACGGCAACGAGCTGCTCTGGGACAGCGGCGAGAAAAAAAACGAAAACGCCGCCGTATATGAGGGAAAGCCCCTATCGCCCGGCATGCGGCTGACATGGCGGCTTTGCCTCACCGATGAAAACGGAAACCGCGGCGAGGAAACCGCCTGTTTTCGCGTAGTGCCGAAAACCCTCCGCGCACCGTGGATCACCAAGGCGGATCAGCCAAAGAGCCGCCCGATCTATCTTGCAAAGCAGTTTACAATTCAAAAAGATATCGCACGCGCCGACCTTTATGTGTCGGGCATCGGCTATCAAAGGGTCAGCATCAACGGCCGTCCGGCGGACAATGCCGTGCTGCAGCCCGCCGTTTCCAACTATAAGGAGCAGTGCTATTTTGTCACGCTGTGCGCAGAGCATTTGCTGCAAAGAGGAACAAACTGCATCGGCGTGAAACTGGGTGACGGCTGGCGGCAAAACGAGGGCGCGTATCTCCGCGCCGTAAAGAGAAAAATCGCGTTTTTCGGAACACCGCAGCTGACCCTGGAGCTGCACTGCAAATACACTGACGGCAGCACGGAAATCATCCAAAGCGATACAAGCTGGCACGCGTTTGACGGCGGAACCGTGCGATCGCACCTGTTTGACGGTGAGACCTATGACGCACGCAAGGAGCCGGTCGGCTGGGACACCCCGGATTTTGACCTGTCCGGCATGCCGAACGCGGTTTTGGCAGAAACGCTCGGCGAAATCAAACCGCAAACCATTGAACCCATCACGGTACAGCGGCGCATTACCCCTGTTTCCAAAACCCTGATCGCACCTGAGACATACGTCTTTGACTTTGGTGAAAACATCGCCGGCTACCCCGAAATAAAGATTCCAAACGGCATGGCGGCCGGGGAAAAAATTACCATGACCTTTGCCGAAGAGATTGACGAAGACGGCGATCTGGAGCGCAACAGCATGCGCGGCGCCGCGTCGCTTGATGAATATATTGCAAACGGCAGGGAGCAAGACGCCGTATGGAGTCCCGCATTTGTATACCACGGCTTTCGCTATATGAAGCTTTGCGGCCGATACGGCATTCCCTCCCCGGATAGCATTGCGGCGGTGGTGGTATCCGGCGATATTGCGCAGACGGGCCGCTTTACATGCGGCAGTGCGCTGCTGAATCAAATTCAGGATAACATTTTAAGGAGCGAGAGGGGCAACCTGCACAGCATTGCGACCGACTGTCCGCAGCGCGACGAGCGCATGGGCTGGCTCAACGACGCGACGGTACGGTTTGAAGAAACGCCGTATAACTTTGACATGTCACGGCTTTTTCCGAAAATCATTGCCGACATCCGCGCAGAACAGGCCGCGGACGGAACCATCACCTGTACGGCGCCGTACGTCTACGGCAACCGCCCGGCCGACCCGGTATGCTCGTCCTACCTGGTGCTGGGCTGGCAATGCTGGCTGCACTATGCCGACAAATCCCTGCTTCAACAGTATTATAACGACTGGAAACGATGGAATGACGCCATCGCCGCACTCAGTGAGGACGGCATCGTCTCCTATTCCTGTTACGGCGACTGGGCCGGCCCGGTCGATAGCTGCCAAAGCTATGAAAACGCAAGATCGTCCGACACACCCGATGCACTGATGTCAACCGGTTACCATTACTACAACTACTGTATGCTTGCAAAAATGGCGGAGGTACTCGGCGATGCAGAAGAAAAGCAGCGAAATGAGGCAGCCGCCGCCGTCATCAAAGAGGCCTTTTTGAAAAAATGGTACGATGCAAAAACAGGCACCGTTTCAACCGGCTCCCAGGGGGCGCAGTCGTTTGCACTATGGCTCGGCATTCTCCCAAAGGAGGGGCGGCAAAAGGCTGCAGACCGACTGCATGACGCGGTCAAAGCCATCGGCTACCGTCTAAAGTGCGGCAACCTGACCGCGCGCTACGTGTTGGAGATGCTGTCCGACTACGGATATGTTGACGATGCCTTTCGGATTATGACGCGCGAGACTTATCCGTCCTTTGGCTATATGATCCAAAACGGCGCCACCACGATATGGGAACGCTTTGAGTTAAAGAAGAACAGCGGCATGAATTCGCACAATCACCCCATGTACGGTGCGGTCGGCGCCTGGTTTTACAGTCGGATTGCCGGTCTGACCCCCATCGCGGACGGCTGGAAACAGTTTGCAGTTTGCCCCAAAATCCCAACGGATTTGCTGAGCGCTAAGGCGCAGCTTCAAACCGTGCGCGGCGATGTTTGTGTGCAGTGGTTCCGGCGCTACGGAAAGCTCAACATCCAAGTGACAGTACCGTACGGCGCGGAATGTTTTTATGAGTATAAGAATGATAAAAAAATATTACACCACGGATTTCACCATTTCAGTTATGAAGAACAGGAGGGGAAACAATGAAAACAATTGCGGATAAACAGGTTTTAGTCGGCGCGGATTTTGCGGGCTTTCCGCTCAAAGAGGCGGTTGTGGCGTACCTAAAGGAAAAGGGCTGGACAGTGACCGACATCGGCGTCCGCTCGGCGGACGAAGAAGAAAAGGAGATGTTTCACCGTATCGGCTTAAAGGTCGGCGCAAAAATTTCGGAGGGTGAATTTGAACGCGCGCTTCTTTTTTGCGGCACGGGCATGGGCATCCATATTGCGGCAAGCAAATGTCCGGGCGTTCATGCCGGCGTGGTAGAGAGCGTACCGGCGGCGCTCAGGGCGGTGACCGGCAACGGCGTCAACGTTTTGGCGATGGGCGCGTTTTATGTTGCACCCCAGATGGGAAAGGAAATTGCCGAGGCATTTTTGACGCACCGTCTCGGTGACGGCTACGAGTGGTGGCCGAACTTTTATGAGTTTCATAAGCTTGCAATTGACGAGCTGAATGCCTTTGATTATGAGACCTTTAAAAAGAACGGTTTTGAAGTGACGCGCCTCGGCGATTATCCGCTGGAGCTGATGGATCGGGAGGATTGACGCACCGCGCAGAATACCAAAAGCATAGGAGGAAACCACAATGTATATCTATCCCAAAGCGCAGGTATTTCAAGAAAACGAGCGGATCACCGTACAAAAAAACATCGGCGCAAAAGAAAATCCCCATACGCACGAGTTTATTGAGATTGTGTATATCCTCTCCGGCACGGGCAAAGAATGGATTGACGGCAAGGAATACCCGGTTTCGGACGGTTCGCTGATGTTTATCAACTATGGGCAAACCCACGCATTTTGTGCGGATCGGGAGATGGTCTACTATAACATCCTGCTTGAGCCGGAGGCCGTCAGCGAAAAAATCATCAACGCCGACAACGCTTTTGCCATCTTATCGCTGACGGCTTTTTCCGATTTCAGTCTGGCGGACACCTCAAATCCGTTTGTTTCCTTTTCCTGTGCGGAAAGAGAAAAACTGGAATATGTCCTTTGCGAAATGTATCGGGAATATCAAAGCAGCGACAGCGGCAGAGCCACCGTTTTAAAAAGCTATTTATCCATTCTGCTCGCCTATATCTTTCGGAAGATGCTTCCGGGCGGCGACCGCGCCGATGCGGCGCCGTCTGAAATGCTCCGCTATATCGAGACGCATTTTAACGAGAATCTCACCCTTTCGGCCCTTGCAAAAAAGTGCTTTTACTCGCCCAAATATTTCAGCCGGGTCTTTAAAGAGCGCTACGGCATCACAGTCAGTGAATATATCCAAAAAAAGCGGATGGAAAAGGGACGCGAACTGCTGGAGGACACCGACTGTACGGTGGAGGAAATCAGCAGCATGGTGGGCTACTGTGATGCAACCCATTTTTATAAATACTTTAAACGCTTTTACGGGATCACCCCCAAGGAACACCGAAAGAACAAAGCCAAAATCTAGTCCGGCGCATTTTTCGCCGAACGGAAGATGCTAAGATCCCGATTGGGCGCAGCATGTTCCCACGCTCATAGCCCAAGCATCACTTCCTTAATATCCTTTTGCCCGTTTTGACGGACAGCAAGCCAAATCTTGACTTTTTTTTAAAAACAGGGTATAATAAGGGGTAAATCATTTGTAATGAACGAGACTTATGAAAGAGGTGATTGCTTTGGCACAAAACGAGCCGACTCAAAAAAACACCATGGAAGATCACATTCTTGCCTATATGAATCTGATTCATGAGCAGAACTCTGTCTGGAACGCGATCCCGTCGCACTATTACAGCGACTATAATGTCAAGCGCGGACTGCGCAACGCGGACGGCACCGGCGTATTGGCAGGGCTTACTACGATTGGTGAGGTACACGGCTATGTCATCGATGAGGGAAACAAGGCGCCGGTAGAGGGCAAGCTGCGCTACCGCGGTATCGATGTTTCCGACATTGTTGAAAACTGCCGTCTGGAGCATCGTTCCGGCTTTGAAGAAACCGCCTTTTTGTTATTGTTCGGCTTCTTGCCCGACCGCAAAACGCTGCAGGATTTCAGCCGCGTTCTGGCCGGCCGCCGGGAGCTGCCTCACGAATTTACCGAGGACATGATCTTTAAGGCCCCCAGTAAAAATATTATGAATAAGTTAGGCCGTGCGGTGCTTGCCCTTTATTCCTACGACGACAACCCGGACGACACCTCGCTTGCCAATCTCTTGCGGCAAAGCTTTGACCTGATCGCACGGTTCCCGATCCTGATTGCCAACGCATACAGCTGTAAGCGTCATTATTTCGACGGCGAAAGCCTGGTGCTGCATAACCCCAACAAGGATCTCTCCGTCGCCGAGAACTTTTTGTATATGATCCGTCCCAACAACAAATACACACCGCTGGAGGCGGAAATTTTAGACCTTGCCCTGATTTTGCAGGCTGAGCACGGCGGCGGTAACAACTCCGCCTTTACCGTCCACGTTTTGTCCTCCACGGGCACCGACACCTATTCTGCCATTTCGGCAGCGGTCGGCTCACTGAAAGGTCCCAAGCACGGCGGTGCCAACGCCAAGATGCTGGCACAGATGACCGAAATCAAAAAGAACGTGAAAGACTGGACCGATGAAAATGAGGTTCTGGCTTATTTAAAGAAGATTCTGCGCAAGGAGGCCGGCGACGGCAGAGGGCTGATCTATGGCATGGGTCACGCCGTCTACACCATCTCCGATCCGCGTACGGTGATTTTAAAGGATCGCGCCAAAGAGCTTGCCGATGTCACCGGCAACGCAAAGGAATTTCAGCTCTACGATCTGGTACAGCGCCTGGCCCCCAGAGCCTTCCGCGAGGAAAAGGGGCTGGAAAAGGAAATCTGCGCCAACGTGGATTTTTATTCCGGCTTTGTGTTCCAGATGATGGGTCTGCCGGAGGATTTGTATACGCCGCTGTTTGCCATGTCCCGTATTGTGGGCTGGTGTGCACACCGTATTGAAGAGGTTATGACCAGCAACAAGATTATTCGCCCGGCGTACAAAACCCTGGCACGGCGGATTCCTTACACGCCGATTGATCAGCGTATCCACTCCGGATTGGAGCATTTGATTCAGATTAACGACTGCGAGGATGGCGGCGATTTGGAAAACTAAATTTCATTTGCCTCGTTTGGCAATTTAAAGGCCCCTGATGCAGCATTGCATCAGGGGCTTTATGTAACCTTATTCTATGAATCAGTTGTTCTGCGGGCCAATGTATTCTGCATTGCCAAGACCCAGAATCAGAATAAACACGGTATTTATAAAAATCAGACCAACTGCAAAGCCGCCGCCGTATCCGTAGGCACGTGCCATCTTCACATATAAAATGATGTTAATAACGACACTAACAATTCCCGTTGCCAAAAACACCAGCATCGAAATCAGCGCCGTGCCGCCCATCATCATCGCGTCTGCGCCGCCGCCGGCCGCCATCAAAGCGCCAATGAATACAGCTCCCGCAATTCCCGCGATAACGCCTACGACCAGATTCCACCAGAACATCGATTTCTTCCACACCAGTTTATAGAGTACATAATTTGAGTATACCGGTATGATTGCCTTCCAGCCCTTTTCACCGGCTTTTTCAAAAATCCGCCAGTATGCAACGATGGTAAGTACCAAAAGCACAACCTGTATCACCGTCCACACGCCGCTGTACGCCGCTGCTGCAACTTCCCACATACAAAACTCCCCTTTTCTTTTATATTATTTTTATTTTTATCATCTTATTCTTATGCCGGGCATCGTGCAAAATTTCCTTATTTCAACCCGTACCGGGCTCCTATTCTTTCGCCTGTTCTTCTTCCGCCGCTTCGTCAAGTTCCGAAGTACAGTACGGACAGCGCACCGCCGCAATCGGAATCTCACGCGTACAATACGGACATTCCTTGGTGTCCGGCTCTTTTTCCGGCTCCGGCTTTTTGCCGATTTGGGTCAATCGGTTAATGCCCTTTACCATCAAAAAGATAATAAACGCCATGATGATAAAATCGATCACCGTCGTTATAAACGCGCCGTAGCGCAGCTCCACCGTGCCGATATGCAGCACCAGACCGTCAAAGTTGGCGTTGCCGAAAAGCCCCAAAAGCGGTGAAATCACATCGGACACCAGCGAGGACACAATCTTTTGAAACGCGCCGCCGATAATCACGCCAACGGCCAGATCAAGGACGTTGCCGCGCATGGCAAACGCTTTAAATTCCTGTAAAAACTTTCTCATCGGTATCACTCCGTCCATAAAACTTGCCAAATCTGCGCTATATACAGGGCTGCGTGCAGATTGCAATCCCTTCTATCTGCCCTCATTGTAGCACAGCATTCTCGATATTGCAAGAAAAAAGTATAAATTCCCCCATGATTTGCCAATCTTCTCTTCAAGACTGCGGCAAATTTCCTAAGCCGGGCGCTGCACCACAAAGAACAGCCGTTCACTCTCCGCCTGCGGCGGATCAAAGCTGAGCGCATCGTACACGCCGAGGCAGGAAAGCCCTTGCTTTTTGATACATTCCTTAATTTCGTCCACGGTATAGACCCGCTCCTGCTGATATTCATCCTTGCGTGTATACCTGCCGTCCGCATCGGGAAAGAAGAAATTCAGATCAAAATAACAAAGATCCTCATCCTCATCGTATTCACTGCTCCAGGCGCAGTAGGCGTCCTCACAGTCATAAATAAAGGTTCGCCCGTCTAAAACGTGCCGGAATTTATACGGCGTGTTGATATCAAAGATCAAAATGCCGCCCGGATCCAAGTAACAGTGCAGCAGCGACAGCATCGCGCCAAGCGCACCGTCCTCGGTCAGGTAATTGACGCCGTCTAAGGCACAGACCATCGCGCCCACCGTTCCGTAAAGCTCAAATGCTGCCATATCCTGCTGCAAAAAGAGGATATCATAACCGGCCGCCTTTGCCTTTTGCGCCCCGATATCCAGCATCTCGGCGGAATTGTCCAACCCGATCATGTCATAACCGCGCCGCGCCAGCTCCAGGGTAATGTTGCCTGTGCCGCAGCCCAGATCCAAAACCAGCTTTGGCCGGCAGCCAAACTTTTGAAACACCGCCTCATAATAATCGGCAAAGGCAGTGTAATCGATCTCCTGCATTTGGTCATAAACCTCAGAGAGCACCTGATACATGATACCTTCCTCCTTTCGCAGCTTATAGCATGTACTATATCTTTTCGATCGGGGCATATGCGGCAAGCAGCTTCTTTTCGCCCTCTTCAAAGGCAATCCGCAGCAAGGTATCGGCGCCCATCGGCTGCGCCGACACAATGGTACCGATGCCAAACTTGCGGTGCTTGACCTGATCGCCCGGCGCAAACTGCACTTTCGGTGCGGCCGCCTTTTTTACTTCGTCTTTCTGTGCTAAAAATCCGCTCTTTCCAAAACCCACAGGACGGGCGCCGCCGATATGCTCAATATCGGATACAATCTTGGCACGTTCCTCCTTGCAGTCCAAAAGTTCTGCCGGGATCTCTTCCAAAAAGCGGGACGGGAGGTTGTATTTGGTCGATCCAAACAGCGTCCGGCTCTGCGCGCGGGAAAGAAACAGTCTTTCCTTTGCACGGGTAATTCCCACATAGCAAAGCCGCCGTTCCTCCTCGATTTCCGCCTCGTCCGAAAAAGCACGGATTCCGGGGAATACGCCTTCCTCCATGCCCATCAAAAAGACATTGGGAAACTCCAGACCCTTGGCGCTGTGCAGGGTCATCAGCGTCACCGTCTCCTGCGCCTCATCATAGCTGTCAATATCAGAGACCAGCGAGATATTCTCCAGCAGCTGCGCAAGCGTAATGGCCGCATCCGCCTTAACCGCCTCCTGCACCATGGAAACAAACTCGTCAAGGTTCTCAAGCCGTGTTTCGTTTTCGACCGTTTTTTCCTTTTTTAATGCGGCAATCATGCCGGTTCGCTCCATCACAAGCTTGACAAAGAGCTCCAGCCCCATACCGTCCTCCAGTTCCTTACGAAGCCCCTCAATCATCTCGGCAAAGCTTTTCAGCTTTGCCGCGGCAGCGGTCGGAAACTCCTCAAACAAATCCGCTCTTTGGCAGACGGCAAACATGTTCAGCCCCTCGCCCACTGCAATCGCCTCGGTCTTATCCACGGTGGCCGCACCGATACCGCGCTTTGGCTCGTTAATGATCCGCCGCAGCGCCACGTTATCCCCGTTATTTTGAATCAGACGGAGATAAGACGTCAAATCCTTGATTTCCTTGCGGTCATAGAACCGAAGACCGCCCAAAACCCGATAGGGAATGGCAGACCGCAGCAGCGCGTCCTCCAAAATACGGGACATGGCGTTCATACGGTATAAAATGACCGTGTTGTTATAGCTCTCGCCCAAGGCCTTGATCGTATCCGCAATATGATAGGCCTCGGCGTGTTCATTGAGCGCCGCATACAGTTCAATCTTCTCTCCGGCGCCGGACGCCGTCCAAAGATTTTTGCCCTTTCGGTCGCTGTTATGCCGAATTACGGCGTTTGCCGCGTCCAATATGGTCTGGGTCGAACGGTAATTTTCCTCCAGCTTAATGACGCGGCAAGCGGAAAATTCCTTTTCAAAGCCCAGAATATTTTGGATATCCGCGCCGCGGAATTTATAAATACTCTGGTCGTCATCGCCCACCACGCAGAGGTTTTGATGCTTTTTGGCAAGCAGGCTTACCAGGCGGTACTGAGCGTGGTTGGTATCCTGGTACTCGTCCACCAGAATATACCGAAACCGATTCTGATACGATTCCAACACATCGGGACATTCCTCAAACAAGCGCACGGTATTGACAATCAGATCGTCAAAATCCATCGCGTTGTTTGCCTTCATCTTCTTTTGGTACAGGGCATACAGTTCTGCCACCGTACCATAGTAAAAATCGCCGTGATTGATGTTTGCGTACTCTGTTTCGTCAATCAGCTTATCCTTGGCATTGCTGATGGCGGAAAGCACCGCCCTCGGCGCAAACTTTTTATCGTCAAGTGAAAGCTCCTTTAAGCAGCTTTTCATCAGCGTCTGCTGATCGGCCGTGTCGTAGATGGTAAAGCTTTTTTCGTATCCGATCCGCTCTGCATCGCGGCGCAAAAAGCGCACACAGGCCGAGTGAAACGTGCTGGCAAAGATATCCTCACCGCCGCTGCCCAGACGTTTTACCAGACGCTGCTTGAGTTCGCCCGCCGCCTTATTTGTAAAGGTAATCGCCAGAATCTGCCACGGCTTTGCCGGATGGTTTACGAGACATTCCGTAAGATGCGGCGGCAGCTCGTCCAGTTCTCCGTCCGCATACCAGGACAAAATCTCCAAATCCTGCTCGGAAAGCGACGGCGGCGCCGGCATGTCTGTCTCTGTCCGCCCGAACCGAATCAGATGTGCAATTTTATGTACAATCACCGTAGTCTTTCCGGATCCGGCTCCCGCCAACACCAAAAGCGGCCCTTCGGTATGCAGGACCGCTTCCAGCTGACGTGGATTCAGGCCGGAATATTCCCGTGCCAAAATTTTATTTCGCAATGCGTAAAATTCGATCTTCATCCACCCCAATCTTTTTATTAAGGCACACGCGTGCCTAGCGCAGAATCGTAGCGCCGCCCAGCACCAGGTCGCCGTTTGGCTGATAAAAGACAACGGCCTGTCCCGGTGTGATTGCACGCTGCGGCTCATCAAAACGCACTCTCAGGTACTTGCCCTCCCGGCTGATTTCGCCGGGCGCGGGCTTTGCGCTGTAACGCACCTTAATATCGGCGCGGATCGGCGCAGTAATATCGTCAAACGGAATCAGATTTTCATCAATGGCAAGCAGCGAATCCGAAAACTCACTGCCGCTCTCACCCAAAACAACCTGATTTTTTGCCGCGTCAATCCGCACGACAAACATCGGCTTGCCAAAGGCGATGCCGAGCCCCTTTCGCTGACCGACCGTATAATGAACCACGCCCTTGTGCCGGCCGAGGACGTTTCCCTCTAAATCCACAAAGTCGCCCTCCGGCGGCAGCGCACCGACACGGCGCTGAATGAATGCGGCATAGTCCTGATCCGGCACAAAACAAATCTCCATACTGTCCTTCTTTTTGGCCGTCGGAAGTCCCAGTTTCTTTGCGTATTCGCGCACTTCGTCCTTACTTTTAAACTGTCCCAGCGGCATCAGCGTATGTGCCAGCTGCGCTTGGGTCAGCGCGTACAGCGCATAGGTCTGATCCTTGGTCGCGGCCGCGGCGCGGCGGAGCAGATAGCGTCCGCTTGCCGCGTCATAGTCAATGTTTGCATAATGCCCGGTTGCCACCTTGTCCGCACCGAGCAGCTCCGCCTTTTTCAGCATCGCGTCAAACTTTAAATGCCGGTTGCAGGCAATGCAGGGATTGGGCGTTCTGCCCAGAAGGTACTCGTTTGCAAAATAGTCGATTACGGACGCAGAAAATTCCTTGCGGAAATCCAAAACATAGTAGTCAATCCCCAGATGAAACGCCACGCGGCGCGCGTCCTCCACGGCCGAGAGCGAGCAGCAGGTACTCTCCAGCTCCTCTCCCTCCACCGTCTCACCGTCCCACAAGCGCATCGTCACGCCGACGACGTCATAGCCCTGCTCTTTGAGCACGGCGGCCGCGACACTGCTGTCCACGCCGCCGGACATCCCGATTACAACCCTTTCCACGGCCTATTCCTCACCCTCATGCACATCATGGGCGTGGTGGCATGCACTGCAGCAGCCGGTGCAGCGCAGTCCTGCCGGCGGTTCTTCGCCGCGGCGCTCATAATAATTGGCAATGGCGCTGTGAATCGCCTCTTCTGCCAGCACCGAGCAGTGCAGCTTTACCGGAGGAAGTCCGTCCAGTGCTTCGGCAACCGCCTTATTCGTCAGTTCCAGCGCGTCCTCTAAGGTTTTATCCTTGACCAGTTCGGTCGCCATTGAGCTGGTCGCGATTGCCGCGCCGCAGCCAAATGTTTTGAACTTGACATCCTCAATCTTGTGCGTGTCATCGTTGATCTTCATATAAATCTTCATGATATCGCCGCACTGGGGGTTTCCTACCTCGCCGACAGCGTTTGCGTCTTCAATCTCACCCACGTTGCGCGGATTGCTGAAATGATCCATTACTTTTTCGCTATACATAAGACATCCTTCCTTTCTCTATTTTGTCGCCTGTTCTTTTAAAAACTTCTCATAAAGCGGAGACATGCCGCGCAGCCGCTCTACCGTCTCCTTGACGGCCTGTGCAATCGTCTCCATATCCTCAATGGTATTTTCCGTATCAAAGGTGGTACGAAGCGATCCGTGCGCCTCCTCATGCCTTAAGCCGATGGCAAGCAGCACATGAGACGGATCCAGCGATCCGGAGGTGCAGGCGCTGCCGCTGGACGCGGAGATACCCTTCATATCCAAAAACAGTAACAGTCCCTCGCCCTCGATAAAAGAGAACGAAATATTGGCATTGCCCGGCAAACGGTTGACCGGGTCGCCGTTGAGCCACGCGTAGGGAACCAGTTCCAGTACACGCTTAATATAAGTGTCACGCAGACGGGTCAGATAAGCCGCCTTTTTGGGGATATCTGCCGTTGCCAGTTCAATCGCTTTTCCAAGTCCCACAATGCCCGGTACATTTTCGGTGCCGGCACGGCGGTTGCGCTCCTGTGCGCCGCCGGTGATAAATGAGGTCAGCTTAACGCCCGATCTGACATAGAGCGCACCGCTGCCCTTCGGCCCGTGGAATTTATGGCCGGTCATCGACAACATATCAATATGATCCTTTGTAACGTCAATCGGCACCATGCCCACTGCCTGCACCGCGTCGGTATGGAAGATCACGCCTGCCTCATGGGCAATCTCTCCGATTTCGCGGATCGGCATAATGGTTCCGATCTCGTTATTGGCATACATCACAGTAATTAAAATGGTGGTATCTTTGATGGCCGCCTTGACCGCCTCCGGCGATACCCTGCCGAGCTTATCCACCGGCAGATAGGTTACCTCAAAGCCCTGCTTTTCCAAATCCTTGCAGGTGTGAAGCACCGCGTGATGCTCGACCGCCGTTGTGATAATGTGGTTCCCCTTGTTCTTCAGGCTTTTGGCAACCGAACGAATCGCCCAGTTATCCGCCTCACTGCCCGAGCCGGTGAAGTAAATCTCCTTTGGCTGTGCGCCGATGGCCGTTGCCACCTGCTCTCTGGCCTTTTCGATGGCGGTTTTTGCCGTTCTGCCCTCCTGATAGATACTGGACGGGTTTCCGTAGTTTTCGGTAAAATACGGGAGCATCGCCTCCAGCACCTCAGGTGCAACCTTGGTTGTGGCTGCATTGTCAACGTAAATACGTTTTTCCATGGTTTTCTCCTACCTTTCCTTACAGATACAATCTATGAAAAGTAGACCTTCTGTAATAATATTGTCTTGTGCAGTTTTTTGGTATTTTATGCATCCGTCTCCCGCGTGCCTAAGCGTCCCTTGATTTCCGATACTTTTGCGACTCCATGACCGCAAGGCGGTCGCAGCGCTCATTCTCCGGGTGACCGGCATGTCCCTTGACCCAAACGAGCTTGACATGGTGATAGTCAAAAAGCTTTAAGATCTGCTCCCACAGGTCGGGGTTTAGCGCCTTTTCTTTCGCGTTGCGCATCCAGCCCTTGGCACGCCACTTCACCGCCCAGCCCTGCTCTATGGCGTCGATAAAGTATTTTGAATCACTCATCAGCGTCACATCGCACGGCTCGGTCAGTGCGGAAAGACCGGCAATCACGGCAGAAAGCTCCATACGGTTATTGGTGGTCTCCGCCGCGCCGCCGCTGATTTCCTTTTCAAACTGCTTATAGCGTAAAATTACGCCATAGCCGCCCGGACCGGGATTTCCGCTGCATGCGCCGTCTGTGAAGATTTCCACCTGCTTTCGTTCCGCCATTACCGTTTCACCTCGCTTAAAATTCCAAAACTCTGCCGTATTTACTATACCATAGTATGACAAAAAAATCCATAGCTTTTTTGCTGAAATTTTTTCACTTCCGCCCTTTCGTTTGGATGATGTGAACCGATGACCGATGCGCCGAAAGCGCAGCCGCAAAAAGACGGCCGCCGCAAAGAGCCGCACAACCTGAATCAGAACAAAACAAAACATTTTAATGCTGATAGCGTTTCTGGACGCTGTTAGAATATTTTTGTTTTTCTCTTTTTGGGTATAATTAGGATATTGGTATTGTGCAATTGTGAAGAAAAAAGGAGGAGCCGTGATGTTAGATGCCGCAAAACTGGGCAATCGCATCAAGCGTGCAAGATGTGCAAAGCATATGACCGCGGAGGCGTTTGCAGAAAAGACAGACCTATCGGTCAGCTTTTTAAGAGAGATCGAAAGAGGCAGTAAAAAACCGAGTCTTGCAAAGTTTATTGAGATCGCCAATGCCCTGGAGATGTCCTCCGATGACCTGTTAAAGGACAGCATTCACGTGTCCAATCCGCTGATTTTGCAAGGCCTTGCAAAAGAGCTGGAGGGATTATCCGCAAATCAGTTATCTCTGATCGAAAAGGTCGTCCTTACTATGAGAGACGAATTTCAGAATAAAGCGTAATCGGAAAAAGATTGCGCTTTTTTTATTGCTTTTTTTACCGCAGCATGCTATAATAACGCTATTAGCGTTTTATAACGCAATTGGAGGTTATTATATGAAATCATCTCGGTTAAAAGTATGTATCATTCTTATTATATTGAGTTGCATTGGAACCTGTCTATGCATATCATATTCAGAAAATCAAATGAAAAAAGCCACACCGCCACATCCTAGTGCTTCAACATATGACACAAATGCATCATCGTCGCCCATTCCATCCGCTAATGTTTCCGAAAGCGCAACTTCCACGCCCTCCCCTATATCGGAAGATACCATTACCGTATACCGAACAAAGTACGGAAAATGCTATCATTTACCCGAATGTTCCTATTTGAAATCCTGCATAAAAATCAGCCTACGGGAGGCAAAAGCGAGAGGGTTGTCACCGTGTCAAAAATGTAACCCTCCCGAATAATCAAAAAACCAAACTAGAAGGAACTCCTTAAAAACAGCAGTTATGTTTTCCGTGGAATGATATGGTGTTTATTTATTCCACTTCGTTAAGTACTGCAACTCCTCATACCGACGCATAATTTCTAAGCCCGATTTTTTAGAATAGCCTTGTTCATCGATAGCAGTCAGCACAAGGCATGAAACATTTGTATTTTGATTTAAGTTTACTAAAGCCGTCTGATGCGTCCCTTTGACGATATATTTATCTTATTGGTGATATTACGCTTTGATTTGTATGATTTTTATGATATAATGATAATAAATGAACGCAAAAATTCAGGGCGGTGAGATGGGAAAAATGTACTTTAAGTATGATGATCAGGCACTTCTTTATTTAAAAAGCAAAGATCAAACACTTGGCGAGGTCATTGACAAAATCGGGCACATCGACCGCGGCGTTGATACCGATCTGTTTTCCTCGGTCGTCCATCACATCATAGGGCAGCAGATTTCAACAAAAGCGCAGGCGACAATATGGCAAAGAATCAGCGAGAACCTGAGTGTATTAAATGCCGACAGCATCATTGCCGCCGGTGTGGAAAAACTGCAATCCTTTGGCATGACATTTCGCAAGGCGGAATACATCACCGACTTTGCCGTCAAAATCAAAAACGGCACATTTGATTTGGAAGGCATTTGGCATAAATCCGATGAAGAAGCAATTGCCGCACTGCGTTCGCTGAAGGGCATCGGCGTATGGACTGCCGAAATGATTCTGCTGTTTTGTACGCAGCGCCAAAACATTTTCAGTTTTGATGATCTGGCGATACAACGGGGACTTCGCATGGTATATCACCACCGAAACATTGACCGAAAATTGTTTGAAAAATACCGCAGACGTTTCAGCCCGTATTGCAGTGTCGCAAGTCTTTATTTATGGGCGGTTGCCGGCGGCGCAATCGAAGGAATGAAAGATTATGCACCCAAAAAGAAAGGTGGAAAATATTCAAAATGACCAGTACCTATTCATATCATTCACCGCTCGGCGTGATAACGCTTGCAAGCAACGGCGAGGCTCTGACAGGCCTGTGGTTTGACGGGCAAAAATATTTCGGAGATACGCTGCCGCGTCAACACAGGCAGGCAAATCTGCCGATTTTCGATGAAACCGCAAAGTGGCTTGACATCTATTTTTCGGGCAAGCAGCCGGATTTTACACCAAAATTGTTCTTTGACACTTCCCGTTTTCGGCAAACGGTATGGGAGATACTTTTGACAATTCCATACGGAAAAACGATGACCTACGGTGAAATTGCGCATAAAATTGCCGCACAAAAAGGGCTGAAAACGATGTCTGCCCAAGCGGTCGGCGGCGCTGTGGGGCACAATTCCATTTCGATCATTGTGCCCTGTCACAGGGTTGTCGGCGCAAATGGAAGTTTGACCGGATATGCGGGCGGAATCGAGCGAAAGATCAAATTGTTAGAACTCGAACAAACGGATATGAGCCGCTTTTTCATTCCGAAAAAGGGCACTGCATTATAAAAGGCGGCACACGAGTGCCGCCTTTTTATGGGGTTCGTTTGGGCCGAAGCGCCAGTGTCAGACCGCCGATCAAAACCAGAAGCGCCGCCAGCGTTCCGGCGTCAAACCGGCCGCCTGACAAATAACGACCCATTTGATAAATCACCAGGGCAGTTCCGTACGCCAGCACGGTCTGATAACACAGGGCAAACAGCGTCCACCTTGCGCTGCGCATCTCGCGCCGAATGGCGGCAATGGCCGCAATGCAGGGCGAACATAAAATCTGAAACACCAGAAAAGAGTATCCGGCAAGCGGCGTCAGCAGTCCGTTAAGATTCACAACGCCATCCTGTCCGCACAGAACGCTCAGGCTGCTGACAATATTTTCCTTTGCCGCAATGCCGCAAAGAGTCGCAACCACCGTTTCCCACCGCCCAAAGCCAAGCGGCCGAAAGATCGGCGCCAAAGCGCCGCCGATTGCGGCCAGAATACTGTCCGGCGCGGCCGTCATATTCCCGTGAACCGAGAAATTAGACAAAAACCAGATAATGCCGCTTGCCAAAAAGATGACGGTTCCGGCCTTTACCATAAATGCGTGAATATCGTCAAAGACGTGCTTTATGACATTTTTTGCATTTGGCAAATGATAGCTTGGCAGTTCCATGACAAACGGCGCCGGATCGCCGGCCAAAAAACGACATTTTTTTAAAATCACACCGGAAAAAAACACCATAAAAACCCCTAAAAAATAGATCGATACCGCCACGGCGGCCGAATGATGAAAAAAACTTCCGGCAACTAAGGAAATCAGCGGCAGCTTTGCACCGCAGGGAACAAAGGTTGCCGTCATTACCGTGATCTTACGGTCCTTTTCACTCTCGATGGTGCGGCAGCTCATGATGCCCGGCACGCCGCAGCCGGAGGAAACCAGGAGCGGAATAAACGATTTTCCGGACAGGCCGAACCGCCGAAACACGCGATCCATCATAAACGCGATCCGGGCCATATAGCCGCAATCCTCCAGCAGCGATAAAAATAAAAATAAGATGAAAAGCTGAGGTACAAAGCAAAGCACCGCCCCCACGCCGCGAAGCAGGCCATCCACAATCAAGGCTTCCATCCACGCGGCAACCTGCATGGAATGCAGCAGCACGGACACGCCGTCACAGATTCTGCCCACCACCTTCTCCATCCAATCGGTGGCAAAGGCTCCCAGCGACTGAACCGACAGATAATAGACGCCGCACATAATCAGAACAAATAAGGGCAGCGCCAAGTATCGGTTGGTCATCACATCATCCACCCGCTCCGAAGCTGTCGTTCCGACCTCATGACGGATAACACACTGCCTGACGATATCCGTAATATAATCATAGCGTTGGCTGATGATAATGCTGTCGCTGTCATCGTCATACGCCGTCTCGCACTTTTTGATGATGGCCTCGATTTCACCGCGTTTCTTCGCGGAAAGCTTCAGATCCTCAACCACCTTTTCGTCCCGCTCAAAGACCTTAATCGTATAATAGCGCATATGTAATGTCTCGGCATCGGGAGCAATGAGTGCTTCGATCCGGGACAGCGCCGCCTCAACCCGCGGCGAAAACCGGCAAAAATGCGTTCGTACTTCGCCGCGTTTTGCCGTCTTGATTGCGGCCTCACATAACGCGCCGAGTCCCTCGCCGTGCAGTGCAGAGGTCGGCACAATCTCACAATCCAGCAGCCGTGACAACTTCTTCACATCGATTTTATCTCCGTTTTTCTCGGCGACGTCAATCATATTCAGCGCAATCAAAACCGGCAGTCCGGTTTCCCACAGCTGTGTGGTCAGATAAAGATTGCGTTCAATGTTCGAGGCGTCAACCAGATTGATAATCCCGTTCGGGTGCTCATCCAGCAAATAGTTTCTTGTGACAACCTCCTCCATGGTGTAAGGCGAGAGCGAGTAAATCCCCGGAAGATCAACAACCGCAACCCCTTTGTGGTTACGCAGCTGCCCCGTCTTTTGTTCCACGGTGACCCCAGGTCGGTTGCCCACATACTGCCGGCTGCCGGTCAGCATATTAAACATGGTTGTTTTTCCGCAGTTTGGATTTCCTGCCAGCGCAATTGAAATCGACACCTGTTATAACTCCCCCTTACGATTGATATACTGCTGCGCGGACAAGACGGCATTTGCACCGTCCGATGCCGCCGTTATAATCTGCCGCAGCGCCTTGGTGCGGATATCGCCGGCTGCAAACACGCCGGGTGCAGATGTAACCCCTGTTTCGTCCGCACAAAGAAAGCCCTGCTCGTCGCACGTCACCGCCGCCGTGTACGGCTCACTGTTTGGACGGATTCCCACCGCCACAAAAACGCCGTCCACATCAAGGTGTATTTCGGTATTGAGCCACACCCCTGTGACCTTCTCGTCACCCTCAATGCTTTTGATCTGACTGTTTAAAACAGGCGTAATATTTTCCGTCTTTAAAATCCGCTGTACAAGGGACACATCGGCACGCAGCGTATCGCGCCGGTGGATCAGATAAACCGTTTTGCAAATCCCGGACAAATAGAGCGCCTCCTCCGCAGCGGTATTACCGCCGCCAACCACCGCGACGGTACGACCCTTAAAAAATCCGCCGTCACAGACTGCGCAATAACTCACTCCGCGTCCCAAAAGCCGCTCTTCGCCCTCGGCGTGCAGCTCCCTATGCCGCGCACCGGCCGCGATCACCACCGTGCGCGAAAGATAACGGTTCATCCCGCACTCCACGCACCAAAGCCCGTTTTCTGTTTTAGAAAGCCCGGTCGCCTGTGCTGTCAAAAACACCGTGCCCAGCTGCTCCGCCTGCTGTCGCATGGCGGTGGCCAGCTGATAGCCGTCCGTCTTGATAAAGCCGGGATAATTCTCAATCTCGTTGGTGTTAATCATCTGTCCGCCGGAAAATGCGGCCTGCTCCAAAACCGCAAACCGAAGTCCCGTCCTTGCCGCATAAATCGCCGCCGAAAGCCCGGCCGGGCCGCTGCCGATGATTAAAATATCATAAACCTTTTTTGTTTCTTCCATATTCCTGCCGCACACTGCGTTATTGCAAGCCGGCCAGCGCCGCGAGCTCATCCTTGCCGATCACGCCGATGCTGGTCTTTGTCTTTTGCCCGTTTTGAAATACCATTACGGTCGGCACCGACATAATCTGATATTCCATTGCCAGCGCCGCCTCGGCGTCCACATCAACCTTAACCACCTTGACCTTGCCCTCATAGCTCTTTGCAAAGTCCTCCAAAACCGGCGCAAACATTTTACAGGGGCCGCACCAGGTTGCCCAAAAATCCACAACCACCGGAAGCTTTTTCTCTAACACTTCTTTTTTAAACGTTTCTGCTGTGACATGCATCATCTTTTGAAACCTCCTTATGATTTTGCCACTGCCGGACAGGACGATTCATTCCGATCCTGCAGTGGCTTTAGTCTGCGGTTTTTTCTTTTGTTTTATCCGTTATTTCTTCAGCTTTTCGATCGCGGCCGCAAGATATGCCGCACCGTCAATTTCCTCCACGCAGCCCCTGTCGCATGCATTGGCAATGGCCGGGTCCATCGGAATCGTTCCTAAAATATCCAGTCCGTATTCTGCCGCGATCTGATCCAGATGGCTCTCGCCAAAGGGATAGACCTTCTCGCCGCATTTGCCGCAGCGGATATAGCTCATGTTTTCGACCAGTCCCAGAATCGGGATATCCATCATCTGTGCCATTTTAACCGCTTTTCCCACAATCATGGAAACCAGCTCCTGCGGAGAGGTTACCACCACGATTCCGTCCACCGGCAGAGACTGAAAGACCGTCAGCGGCACATCGCCGGTACCCGGCGGCATATCCACAAACATCACATCGATATCGCCCCATACCACATCCGTCCAGAACTGCTTGACCGTTCCGCCGATGACCGGGCCGCGCCAGATGACCGGGTCGGTCGTGTTTTCCAGCAGCAGGTTGATGGACATCAGCGCGCTGCCGCCCCGGCTGATTGCCGGCATAATGCCATATTCGCTGCCCTTCGCACGCTCGGTCACGCCGAACATCGCCGGGATTGACGGCCCCGTGATGTCTGCGTCCAGCACGGCACAGCGAAATCCCTCCTTCTGCATCTGCGATGCAAGCAGAGCGGTCACCAGCGATTTGCCGACACCGCCCTTACCGCTCACAACGCCGATCACCTTTTTGACCTTGCTCATCGCATTCAATTCCGCCCGAAAGCTCTGCTGCTCCTCCTTGCGATCCGAACAGCTCTGTCCGCAAGAAGAACAATCGTGGGTACATTCACTCATTGGTAACACTGCCTTTCTGCATAATAGATTCTTTGATACCGGGAATCGGCCTCTCCTCGCCGTCGATCCTCGCAATTACATCCTTATAAATATCAGCCGCCTGCCGTTTTAGCTGCTTGACCGCCTTGTCCGCCTCCGCACGGGAACCTGCAAACACCTTCAGTTCTAAAATCGGCGTGCTGGCGTCCAGCATTTGCAGTGACGCCATGTACTGGTACGGCGCAACCGGCAAGACCTCGGTCTTAATGGCGTTGGGATCTGCCTGATCCGCAAACTTCACCGCGCCGACCGCCTCGTCAATCCGGCGGCGGATACTTTTGGGCACCCGTTCAAAAAAGAAGTCGTTGGTGTCGCTGCCTTTTTGGCTCAGGCAAAACGCCTGTTCATCACGGTAATGGGTCTGTTCTACATAGCCGTCCTCAATCAGTTCATTTAAAATGATCGCCAGCTCAAAGTAGCCCATGACCTCCTTCTCCCAGGTGAGAATTTCGGTCAGCTGACCCATGCTGGCCGGCTCTACATACCGCTTTAGCGTATAAAGGACGGCAAACTTCATCTCATCCCGCTCTAAAAACACAGTACCACCGCCTTTTAGTTTTTCTCGTAGCTCTCATAGGGCTTTTTGTGCTTAAAATAAATTCCCATCAGCCCCTCGCCGGCATGGCTGGTAATGATCGGCCCGATCTTGCCGACCCAAATGCTTTTGGGGTGCACGGTCTCCTCGACCATTTTTTTCAAAATCTCCACCTTGTCCGGCGCGTTGGAATGCAGCAGGATCACTTCATTCTCTTCCGGGTTTTCCATCCGCTCTGCGGCATATGACGCAAGCTTTGCCATGGCACGCTTTAAGCCGCGTACCTTTTGATACGCCTCCACCAGGCCGCTGTTGATATTTAAAATCGGCTTGATATCCAAAATCGTGCTGATTGCCATGGTGGTCGCCTTGATTCTGCCGCCCTTTTTCAAAAACGTCAGATCGTCCACCACAAAATAGGCGGTATCGCGATGATATACCTCGGTGACATAAGCAATGATTTCTTCCTTGCTGCACCCGGCCTTTGCCATTTTGGCAGCCTCTACCACCGCATAGCCGATCGCATAGGCAAACATGGTAGAATCAATGACCGTAATGTCAAAACCCTCCTCCTTTAACTGGCTTGCCACAAGACAGGAGGTATTATAAATGCCGCTGCCGTTTGCCGACATGGTAATATGAATGATGCTGTCGCCGTTTTCACCCAGGCGGCGGTAACGCTTTTCCACCTCATCGGGGCTGACCTGGCTGGTGGTCGGAATGCATCCGCTCTCCTCCAGCATGGTATAAAATGTCTCTGGCGCAAGCTCCTTATCCGCCAGCACGCTCTTTTCTCCTAAAAATATCATAAACGGCAGGATCTCAATATCATATTGTTCCGCCAATTCCTTCGGAATATCCGCCGCCGTATCGGCCATAATTCTTATCACAGTAAAACACCTTCTTTTTTCAAATTTTCAAAATCAAACTGCCGCAGCGCCTCATAGGCAATCACGGCCACCGAGTTGGACAAATTGAGCGACCGCTTGTTCTCCCGCATGGGAATGCGGATGCAGTTTGCCCGGTTCTCCCGAAGGAGCGGTTCCGGCAAGCCTTTTGTCTCCTTGCCGAACACGAAAAAGAGATCACCCTGTACTTTGGTATAATCCTCCTCGCTGTAAGTATGTGCGCCCTTGGTTGTGCAGTAATAAAACACTCCGTCCGGGTAGGCCGCACGCACCTCATCAAAGCTTTGGTATTCGTGCAGCTCAAGCTCATCCCAGTAATCCAGTCCCGCGCGGCGCACCTGCTTTTCACTGATGTCAAAGCCCAAGGGATGCACCAGATGCAGCGGCGCACCGATGACCGAACAGGTTCTGGAAATGTTCCCGGTATTGGCCGGAATCTCCGGCTCCACTAAAACAATATGCAGTCGCATGTGTTTTCCTCCTGATTAAAACCTACAAGTTTATGTTAAAAATTTATGTCAGAAATTCCTTATGCCCAAAATTTTCGATCCAGTGACCGATATTGGATCGCCTCGGCCAGATGCATCGGCTCGATATCCTTGCTGCCGGAAAGATCCGCAATGGTTCTTGCGACCTTTAAGATCCGATTATGCGCCCTGGCGCTGAGTCCCAGGTTTTCAAACGCCTGTTTGAGCAGCCCTGCAGCGGCCGGCTCTAAGCTGCAAAATTCCTCCATCAGTCCCGGCGTCAGCTGCGAATTGGAGTAAATACCGCTGCCGCGGTAGCGTGCCATCTGAATCTCTCTGGCGCGATCCACCCGCTCCTTAATTTCTGCCGATGATTCGCCGGTCTCCTGTTTCTGCTCCAGCTCTTCATACGCTACGGCCGGCACCTCAATATGTAAATCAATCCGATCAAGCAAAGGGCCGCTGACCTTTCCCAAATATCGCTGAATCTGCGCCGGCGTGCAGCTGCACTCATGGGTTTTGTCGCCATAATAGCCGCAGGGACACGGGTTCATCGACGCAACAAGCATCACATTGCAGGGGTACGAATAACTGCCGTTTGCACGGGTGATCGTCACCGTGCCGTCCTCCAGCGGCTGGCGCAGAATCTCCAACGCCTCTTTCCGAAACTCCGGCAGTTCGTCCAAAAACAAAACGCCGTGATGCGCCAGACTGACCTCGCCGGGTTTGGGATTGCTGCCGCCGCCCGTCAGCCCCACCGCCGACACCGTGTGGTGCGGACTGCGGAAGGGACGGCACAGCACCATCGGCTCGTCCTTTTTCAGCTTGCCGGCGATACTGTGCACCTTGGTGACCTCCAACGCCTCAGCAAAGCTGAGATTCGGCAAGATGGAGGGGATGCGCTGCGCCAGCATGGTTTTACCCGATCCGGGCGGTCCAATCAAAAGCACGTTATGTCCGCCGGCCGCCGCAACCTCTAAGGCGCGCTTGGCGTTCTTCTGCCCCTTGACCTCGGCAAAATCGAGTGCGCTCCGCGCCGCCTGCCGAAACAGTGCGTCCACGTCCAGTTCTACTTTTTTGAGTGCCGTCTCACCCAAAAGATGCTCCAATAGCTGGCCGAGCGATGAAATCCCGTAAACCGCGATTTCCGAAACCACCGCCGCCTCACGGGCGTTCTCCTCCGGCAAAAAAAGACGTCGGATTCCGTTTTGATACGCCGTAATCGCCAGAGGCAGCGCCCCCTTGATCGGGCGCAGCCGCCCGTCCAGGGACAGCTCGCCGAAAAAGGCGGCGTCTGCCATATCGGAGATTGGCAGCTGCCCGGAGCTGACTAAAATCCCCAGTGCAATCGGGAGATCCAGATAGGCGCCCTCCTTTTTGACATCGGCCGGCGCAAGGTTAATGACCATCCGTTTTCCCGGAATCTGAAACCCGGCATGCTTGACCGCACTGCGGATCCGCTCCTTGGATTCCCGCACGGCAACGTCCGGCAGTCCGACAATCTCCCAGGCCGGGATGCCGGGGCTGACATCAGCCTCTGCCTGAATCATGTAACCCTGCATGCCGCAAAGCCCGGCACTGTTGATTTTTGCAATCATAATTCTTGTCCCCTTTTTATCTTATGCACCATAACCTGATGTTAGTAATCCGAACCCGCCTAAATCGGCGTAATTTTGGAATATTTTAGCTTGTCGTCTTTGCCGGGCGTCAGCCCTCCTGCATCCTCCGCACCAAAATCTTCTCAAAATTCCATCCGATTTCGGTCATGGAATTTTAAGAGTGGGGATTTTCGTTCAAACAAGGC
>JABLTO010055778.1_pt1 | contig 35055 bp, 36 predicted proteins | sample 7160091 | NCBI WGS metagenome assembly JABLTO01 (sample SAMN14651225, study PRJNA627086) | human gut metagenome | isolation source: feces | host: Homo sapiens
CATACCTCCTCAATTGCCTCGTCTGCACCCGCCGACCCCAAGCGTCCGCCACCATCCCGTATGTAATCCATTCCGGGCACCACCGCCGCTGGTAGCCCAGCAGGCCCTTGCAGCGGCGCTGGATGTATAGGCGGCATTTCGCGCATTTGGGGCAGGTGCTGGGGTAGGGTGCGTTCATGCCGGTTCCTCCTTCTTTCACAGCTCCACTCTCCGGATTTCTCCGGTCTGCGACTCTTCGTTCTCGTCCCCATGAGCCAGGTACTCCAGCACCTTGTCCACATCGACCAGCTTCTTGGTGCCAGCCTTGCGGACAGGCACCTTGCCTTGGTTGATGATACTCCGGATGTAATGCAGGGTGATCCGCGTGTCCGGGTCCAGCGCCTTGATTTCGGCCAGGACGTCAGTCGCGATCCTCATTCTTGGGATTCCCATGGTGTTCACCTCCTTCAGCTGGTTTCTTCTCCTCAACCAGTCTTAGGCAATCTGCCGGACAGTTCCATGCCCCTGGCCACGCCGACCAGGATCAACTTTTCGGCGTCCGGCAGGTTCTTCGTCACTTCGTACAGCAGTTCTTCTGGTGCTTTTGTTTTAGTGTTCATGCTTGTGCCTCCTTTCTTGCTCTCCTTTCACCCACGTGGTAGAATGTGGACGAAAGGAGGTGAAATCATGAAACTTAACCCAGATTGTGTCCGGGACGTGTTGCTCACCTTGGAATCGTGCGAATTCCAAGAGAGCATTTCGATGGAAACTTTGTGTTCTAGGATTCCAACCCGAAATCCAGACGATGTGCATTACGCATGCATAAAATTAAGTGAAGCCGGATTCATCAGCGTGCAGTCGGCCGAGTATTTGTACGGCGGCGTGCGAGTGGGCATCATCGAAGACATCACATATGCAGGCCACGAATTCTTGGCCAATATCCGCAAAGACACTGTGTGGAATGGGGTAAAGTCGATAGCGGGGAAAGTTGGCGCAACCTCGTTATCTGCTTTGACCCAAATTGCCGCAAACGTTGTCACCGAGCTTATCAAAGCTCAGTTCGGCCTCTATACTGTCACTTCTTCTTGAATAGGTGCTTTAGCGCATACATGCAGCACGCCTTCGACTCTTCCGGGGTTGGGGGCGTGTAACCTTTGTCAAACATGAATTTGACCAGCGATGCACACGCTACCCATCTAGTCAACCAGCCGATGGCGCATATTGCCGTAGTGGCCGCGAACAGAATCGTCATTCGTCTCACCTCCTTCTTCAGGGGACGCTCAAGTAGTTTTAGGTCTTGGGCAATCCCCCGGCCAGCGCCATGCCCCTGGCCACTCCAACCAGGATCCACTTTTCGTTGTCCGGTAAGCTCTTCGTTGCTTCATGCAACTGTTCTTCCGGTGCTTTTGTGTTAGCAATCATGTTTTTTACCTCACTTTATTTCATTTGTGATTCTTACACCCCTATAATATCACAAGTGAAATGTATAGTCAACAAAAACTTGACGCGCAATTTCATTTGTGATATTATGCGGTCAAGGAGGTGAAAAAATGAACGATAGGTTAAAGGAGATTCGTGCGCACACAGGCATGACACAAGCGGATTTTGCTAAAGCCCTCGGAATAGGACAATCAACGTTGGCCATGATGGAGGTCGGAAAACGCGACATACTCGACCGACATATAAAAACTATTTGTGCAATTTTCGGCGTAGATGAACACTGGTTGCGCACCGGTGAAGGCGAAATGTTCTGCGAAAAACCCTCTCCAGCCGGGATGTTGTTGCCCTTGAAATTGGAAGATCGCATAAAGTGGGTTAGGCAACAAATGGGTATGACTCAAAAGGAATTTGCCAACCTCTTGAATATATCCAAATCAACCCTAGAAGGATACGAATACGGCAATCGGCGCCCAGCTCCTGCTGTAATAGAGCTCATTGCACTCAAGTGCGGCGTGCGACAAGAATGGATTGTGTCGGGCGAAGGCAAACCGTTCTTGCCGCAACCAGCAGACAACGTTGTGCAATTCACTCGCGCGCACTCAGACATGACAGACGTCGATAAAGCTCTGATGGAAGCGTATTTCTCTCTGACAGACGAGCAAAAGGCTGCCTTCTTGCAATATTGCCTATCTGTTGCGGAGACTTGGCAAGCGCAAGCGCGCAAAAAAAGCGCAGTCGCCGCAAGAAGCGGTGACCGCGCAGATGTCAATCAAGTGTCGAAGGAGGAAGAGGATGCTGCATTACCGCCCAAGTACACGGGCGATATGTGATGCAAATTGTTGGAGCACCTGCCTCTCTGCCGGACTGGTATAGTAGCGGTTGCGGCGCTCCAACTCCTGCATCCTGGCTGCCCGGAACTCAGCCGCCTGGCGGGAGAGCCCGCAAGCCCGCTGGATGGCCTCCGGCGTGACGGCTCCCAGCTCGTGCAGGACGCAGGCCGGTGCCAACAGCCGCGCCGCAAACTGGTTCGCCTGACGTTCAATGGGACTGTCGCCCGGCTCTGGCTCCCGATTGACCGTTGTCACGCTGCCTGGTGCGACGTGGCCGAGCGCCAAGTGCCCGATTTCATGGGCGATCGTGAACCGCTGTCGCCCTGCCGGAAGTGTGCTGTCGAAGAAAATATACGTGTGGTTTTTGGTCACGGCACAGAACCCGTCTGTCTGCTTTGTCAGCTCTCCCAGCCCCAAAAGGGCGATACTCGACGCTCCGGTGTGGTAGTCGGCGAGCACCCAGCTGTAGTGTTCACATATGACTGATGGGCGTACAGGCAGGCTGTCGATGCTGCATTCCAATAAAATTTTCCACGCCACATCTCTGGCAGTCTTGTAATTGTCATAAGACATAAAAAAATCACCTCAAAGGTGATTTTATCGGGAAATTATCCACATTTCATTGCAAAATGTTTTCCTCTGAAAGCAACTCTTTCCTTTTGGGAAATCGTTCGCGAGAATCCCCATCGGAAACATCGGTTGAAACTTTTCCAACCGCAATGTATTATGTCAGTATATACCGCAATCTGACGAAATGCGGTAAAATTGACGAGAAAAAGGAGAACTAAGAGATGAAAAAAGTATTATGCTTGTTGCTGGCAACCAGCATGGCGCTGATGGTGGCTGGGTGCAGCGGAGAGGCCGATACGACAAAAGATGCCAACACTACCGCTGCCACAGCCCCTAATATGCGTGTCTATGAGCTCAATGGCGTGGAGTACAGAATCCCGTTGGCGTGGGAAACCTATGAGGAAAACGAAAATTATTACTATTATCCCGAAGGAAAGAGCGCTTCGCAGACGGCGATGCTGATGGTCAATTACTCCTCCATGGATGGCGGGATGGATTACGGCAATGTATCTGACGTGATTGACGCCTACGCAGGAGGTGTCGGCAAAGCGGATGGTGTTTCTAATTTTCTTAAGGCCAGTTACCCCGAGTGGAACGACAATGCTGTTAAACTGACCTACAACCTTGACGTAGATTCTGATTCGTACCGCGTTTCCCAATACGCAGCGCCAGTTCTTTATGACGGGATTTTTTCTATCGCCTTCTTCGGCGGTGATAAATACCAGTCTACCTATGACCTTATCCTGGGGCATGTAAAATTCCCTTCTTATTCTGACGCTACACTTGATAAGTCCGACAACCTAGACGACCTGGACGATGAAGATGATGATGACTACGATTATGACTGGGATGACGACGACAGCTCGGCCTCCACATCTTCTGTCACGTCCAGTTCCGGCCAGAACGAGAATTTGTCCACCGAGCGAGCCTCCGCTCTGCAAATGGCACACGACTATTTGAAGTCTAGCGCCTTTTCTCGTACTGGCTTGATTAAGCAATTAGAGTACGAAGGTTTCTCCAAGGATGACGCAACCTACGCTGTAGATAACTGTGGCGCAGACTGGAAGGCTCAAGCTGCCTTGATGGCTAAACAGTATCGTAAATCTTCCGCTTTTTCGCACAAGGGTTTGGTAGATCAGTTGGAGTATGAAGGCTTTACGCCCGAGCAGGCAGAATACGGCGCAACGCAATCTGAGTAAATAAAAAACCGCCCCGGCGCTTCCAACACCAGGACGGTTCAAAGGGTAGTAAGTTTAGTCGGCCTACTACCCTTTCATTATACGAAATGAAAGGAGAAAATGCAATGGCCACGATAAAAAAGCAAGGCAAAGGCTACAAGATAACCGTCTCCACCGGCTACGACATCAATGGGAAGCAGCTGCGCAAGCACATGACGTGGGTGCCTACTCCTGGCATGACGAAGCGCCAGCTCGAGAAGGAACTGAACCGGCAGGCTGTGCTGTTTGAAGAGCAGGTCAAGGACGGCAATATCTGTGACGGCAGTATCCGTTTTAAGGAGTTTGCCGAGCTGTTCATGCAGCGCCACGCGAACCCGAACTTGAAGGAAAAGACATCCTACGAATATCAGGCCAAGTTGGCGCGCATCAATCAGGCGATCGGCCACATCCGGCTCAGAGACCTGAAACCCGCCCACCTCGCCGCGTTTTATGCAAACCTCCAGGAGGCTGGCATCCGCGCTGGCGCAACGACAGCTGTATGCAAAATCGACTTTGCGCAGTGGATGAAGGGTCATCACACAAGCATGGCCGAGCTCTCCCGCAGCACCGGCGTGTCCCTTTGGTCGTTCAAGCAGATGAAAGCCCGGAAGAAGATTGCGATTGAGAACGCGGCGGTGATCGCGACGGCAATGAACGCCCAGCTTGAAGACGTCTTTCTGGTCATCAAGGACACAACTCCGCTTGAGCCTGGCACCATCCACGCTTACCATCGGGTCGTGTCCGCCGTCCTGTCCAAGGCCGTGAAATGGGGATACCTCAAAGACAATCCCGCCACGAAGACCGACTTGCCCAGCTTGGGCGACAGATCAGCGGCATACCTGGATGAGGATGACGCCCGGAAGCTGCTTGAACTGCTCCAGGACGAACCAATCAAATGGAGGACACTCATCACCTTTGACCTTTTGTCCGGGCTGCGGCGGAGCGAATTGCTCGGCCTGAGATGGGAGGATGTGAACATTGACACTCAGACCATCGCAGTGCGCCAGACCTGGAATTACACACCCCGGAAGGGTACTTACGCCAGCACGCCGAAGACCTCAAAGTCCCGTCGGCCCTTGAAACTTCCCCGCTCCGTGTTTTTGCTGTTGCTGGAGTATCAGCGTTGGCAGGATGAGCAGCGGTGTGCGATGGGCGACGCCTGGGAGGACGTTGACGGGCGCGTGTTCACCACCGAGCTGGGCGCTCCGATTTTTCCAGACAGCATCACAGCGTGGTTTTCAAAGTTCATCGCCCGAAGTGGTCTCCCAAAGGTGACCGTACATTCCCTCCGCCATACATACGCCAGTCTGATGATCGCTGATGGCACACCGCTGGTGGTCGTATCCAAGGCGCTCGGACACGCCCAGCCCAGCACGACGGCGAATATTTACGCCCATGTTATTGCATCTGCCGAAGCGAAGGCTATGGAGACCTTCGACCGATTCGATGATGTTGTTGCGGTGAAGAAAGCAGAGTAAACACCAAATAAGCACCAAAACACCGATTGCGCCCAATGTGCAGAAATGAAAAAAACCGTGTAACCCTTGGGATTACACGGTTTTTTGTGGAGCTACTGGCCGGATTTGAACCGGCGACCTGCTGATTACGAATCAGCTGCTCTACCGACTGAGCCACAGTAGCACACAGCGTAGAGCTATAGTATCACATTTCAGCCGCCTCGTCAATCCCCTTTTTCCATCTTGTTCCGTCCTGTGCTGTAGTCCAGTCGTGGATATTTTTCAGAAAGTGCCGCTGAATCCCGTCTGAAAAATACCGGTTCTCACGTGGTTTTTCCGTTTTTCAAACCGTGGTATCCCGCGCCTCTGTTTTCATAACTTTTTTCTCTTTCGCAGTCTCATGCCCGTTATCCACAGCTCACCACGGATTTTCTCCTGTGGATTTCCCGGCTTTCCATGGTCAGTTATCCACTTTCTCCACATCTTTTCCCACAACTGCAACAGGACGCTGTACTGCTTTTGTTCTGTTATTTACATAAATTCAGTGCAATTTTATATCTTTTGCTTGTCCGTTCCCTGTGGACATTTCAAGCGTCCAAGTCAATCTCTCGATTGGCGTACCCGTTCAGCGACCAATCCCCGCGCCGTCCAGCCAGGTACTCGTAATAGGCCTGACAGCCGATCATGGCGCCGTTGTCACCGCACAGGGAGAGCTTGGGCAGGTAGAGCTGTTTGCCGCTGACCTGACAGGCGCGTTCCAGCTCCGCCCGAATCTTGGAGTTGGCTGCCACGCCGCCTGCGGCGGCGATCTTGGTGCGGCCGCACTGCTCTGCCGCTTCCATGGCACGGGGCACCAGCTCGTCCGCCACGGCACGGGAGAAGGAGGCGGCGAAGGAGGGCAAGTCCAGGGGTTCCTTTTTCTGTTCAGCGTTGTGGATGAGGTTCAGTGCCGCCGTTTTCAAGCCGGAGAAGGAAAAGTCCAGGGGTGCGCCGTCCACTTTGGCCCGGGGCAGCTGGTACTTCTTCTCGTCGCCCCCCTGGGCCAACCGGTCCATGGGGCCGCCGCCGGGGTAGCCGATGCCCAAGACTCGAGCCACCTTATCGAAGCACTCTCCAGCGGCGTCATCCCGGGTGGCGCCCAGCAACTTCATTTTGGTGTAGTCCTGGACGTCCACGATGAGGGTGTTGCCGCCGGAGACGCAGAGGCAGAGGAAGGGCGGTTCCAGGTCGGGGTGGGTGATGTAATTGGCGGCGATGTGACCCCGGACGTGGTGGACGGGGATGAGTGGCACGCCCAGGCCGTAAGCGGCGCTCTTGGCAAAATTGACCCCCACCAGCACCGCTCCGATCAGTCCCGGCGCGTAGGTGCAGGCCACAGCGTCGATGTCCTTTCGGGTCACACCTGCCTGTTCCAACGCCTGGTCGGCCAGGCCGTAGATGGCCTCTAAGTGCTTCCGGGAGGCGATCTCCGGCACCACGCCGCCGTAGATGGTGTGCATATCCACCTGAGAGGCGATGGCATCCGCCAGGACGGTGCGGCCGTCTCGGACGATGGCTACGGCGGTCTCGTCACAGGAGGATTCTACTGCAAGAATATTCAAGGAAAACACTCCTTATTCGTCATTTTCGTCAGGCTGTTCGGCCTGAAAATACTTGGTCATGATGATGGCGTCCTCGTTTGGCTCGTCATAATAGTCCTTCCGACGCCCCACCTGCTCGAAGCCGTGCTTCATATACAGCTGCTTGGCCGGGTCGTTGGACGCCCGGACTTCCAGGGTCAAAAAGGCCAGCTGATGTGCCTTGCCGAAGCGCAAAAAGACATCCAACAGCGCCTGAGCGATGCCCTGCCGCCGGTACTCCTCCCGGACGGCCACGTTGTCGATGTAGCCCTCACCGGCGATGACCGAGATGCCGGCGTAGCCCAGCACCTGGCCGTTGTCCCCCACAGCCACGATGAAGGAGGCAGTGGGGTTGTCCAGCTCCTCCGCCAGCATCTGCTCGTTCCAGGGCTTGGAGAAGCACAGCCGCTCCAATTCGGCGATCTGGGGGATCAACTCTATCGTCATAGGCACCAGCTGATAGCTGGCCGCCTGTTTCTGTTCGCTCATCTTGCGCTCCTCCTCAATGGGCATCCGCCCAGCTGTGTCCCACGTGGGCTTCTGCCTCCAACTTCACGTCCAGGGAGACCACCTGTTCCATCTCCTCCTCCAGGAGCTTGGCCACGGTCTCGCCCTCGGATTCGGGACACTCCACGATCAGTTCATCGTGTACCTGCAGCACCAGACGCCCCTGCAAGCCCTCCGCCTTCAGGCGTGCCTGCACCCGGATCATGGCTAGCTTGATGATGTCCGCCGCGGTGCCCTGGATGGGCATATTCAGCGCCACCCGCTCGCCGAACATCCGCTTCATCCGGTTAGAGTCCTTCAGCTCCGGAATCTCCCGGCGGCGACCCATGAGGGTGGACACGTAGCCGTCTGCTTTGGCCTGCTCCACGATGCGTTTCTGGTACTCCCGCACCCCGGCGTAGGTGGCAAAGTAGCGATCCATATAGTCCTTGGCCTCCGCACGGGTGACGCCGATGTCCTTGGCCAGGGAGAACTCGGAAATGCCGTAAACGATGCCGAAATTCACCGCTTTGGCGGAGGAACGCATCTGTTTGGTGACCAATTCCTCCGGCACGCCGAACACCTGGGCGGCGGTCATGGTGTGGATGTCCGCCCCCGTCCGGAAGCCCTCCAGCATCACTTTGTCCTGGGCGATGTGCGCCAGCAGGCGCAGCTCAATCTGGGAGTAGTCGGCGTCCACCAGCACATTGCCGGGGCCGGCGATGAACATTTTTCGCATCTCTGCCCCCAGGGGGGTGCGGACGGGGATGTTCTGCAAATTCGGTTCCGTGGAGGACAGGCGGCCGGTGGCGGTGACGGTGTTCTGGAAGCTGGTGTGGATGCGGCTGTCGGTGCTGATGACCTTGGTCAGGCCGTCCACGTAGGTGGATTTCAGCTTGGCCAGCTGGCGGTACTCCAAAATCTGCTCCACGATGGGATGCTGCCAGCGGAGCTTTTCCAGCACCTCGGCGTTGGTGGAGTACCCTCGCTTGGTCTTCTTATAGGCGGGCAGACCCAGCTTGTCGAACAAAATCTCGCCCAGCTGCTTGGTGGAGTTGATGTTGAACTCCTCCCCTGCCAGGTCGTAGATGCTGTCCCGGCAGCCGTCGATGCCTTTGGCCAGCATCTCGCCGAACTGGGTCAGCGCCTCCCGGTCGATGCGGAAACCGCTCTGCTCCATCTCCGCCAGCACCGGGCAGAGGGGCAGTTCTACCGTATTGAGCAGGTCAGTCAGCCCCTGGGCTTCCAGCTCCGGCTCCATCTTCTCGTACAGCGCGCCGATGGCGGCGGTGTGGCGGAGCATGGCGGTCATGGCCTCGACCGGCTCGTCTAAGGGCGGGAAGGCGTCCTCGGCCAGGAAGGTCTGCGCGGCAGGCAGCTCGAAGCCCAGCCATTTGACACTCAACTTTTCCATGGCGTAGCTGCCGTCGGTAGGGGCCAGCAGGTACGCCCCCAGGGCGGCGTCGAAGCGGAAGCCGTCGGTGGACAGTCCCTCTGCCAGCAAGTCCTCCATCAGCTCCTTCACCTGGTGGGTGACCTTGGTCACCTTATCTGAGAACAGCACCTCCAAACAGTGCCGGTAAGCGTCCGCTCCCACCCGGTCAGGCAGGATGAGCGCGCCGATGGAGACCTCGTCCTCCTCCACGCCGTCCACGGCCAGACCCTGCAAGTCGGGCAGCGCCAGCACGGACACCCACGGAGCGTCCTGCCACAGGGTCAGCAGCTGTTCCAGGCGGGCAGGGTCGGTGACCAGCTCCATCTGGCACGCACCCTCCACCGTTTCCTCCGGCTGTGCGCCGGATTCCGTGGGCGACAGGCCGTAGCGCTGGATGAACTGGTTGAACTCCAGCTTCAAGAACAGCTGGTACAGGGCATCCCGGTCGGCCTCCTGGCACAGGGCATCCTCTGGCTGGAACGCAATGGGCGCGTCACAGCGGATGCGTGCCAGGTCATAGGACAGTTCTGCCTGTTCCCGACCCTCGGTGAGCTTTTTGCGCACGGCCGGTTTCAAGTCCAGGTCGTCCAGCTTTTCGTAAATCTCCGCAATGGTGCCATACTGCTGGATGAGGCTCTTGGCGGTCTTTTCGCCGATGCCCTTCACGCCGGGGATCTGGTCGGAGGTGTCCCCCCACAGACCCTTCAGGTCGATCATCTTGATAGGCTCGAAGCCATACTCTTCCTCGAACGCCGCCGGGGTCACCTGTTTTACGGTGGTCTGGCCGCGGCTGGAGGTGACCAAGTTCACGGTGGTGTGGTCGGTGACCAGCTGGAGGGAATCCCTGTCGCCGGTGACGATGACGCAATCCCAGCCCTTCTGCTCGCAGGCGCGGGAGATGGTGCCCAGCAGGTCGTCCGCCTCCCAGCCGTCCAGCTCGTAGGTGGGGATGCGCATGGCGGCCAAGATCTCCTTCAAGACCGGCATCTGCATGGCCAGCTCCTCCGGCATGGCGTGGCGCTTGGCCTTGTAGCCCTCGTAGGCCAGGTGGCGGAAGGTGGGGGCTTTCCGGTCGAAGGCCACGCAGAGGGCGTCCGGCTGTTCGTCGTTGGTGAGCTTCTGCAAAATGTTCAAGAAGCCGAAGAGGGCGTTGGTGTACAGCCCATCCCGGGTAGACAGCAGCCGCACCCCATAAAAGGCTCGGTTGACGATCGAGTTCCCGTCCAATACCATCAATTTCATCCTTGTATCCTCGCTTTCCTGCGTCCGTATCCCAATCCTCTCCCCCACGCCACGCAGGTGGGCGTGGGACGGATAGGCAAAAGCTCCTGTCCAGTGCTGAACAGGAGTTTTTGCCATGTTACTTGGATTTTGTGTTATCTTTCGCACTGTTCGCCTGCTCGCCGTGGTACTTCTCATAGGTCTGTATGATCCCCTTGGCGATGGCTTTGGCGTAGGCTTTTTTGTGCTTGTCCAACAGCTGGTTGTCCTTCTGGTTGTCGATGAACCCCAGCTCGATGAGGACGCCGGGCATCTTGGTCTTGCGCAGGACGTAGTAGCTGGAGGAGGCGCTCTCCTGGGTGCCGTGCTTGACCCCACGGTTTTGCTGGACGCCTACTTTGACCATCCGCTTTTGGATGGCCTCAGCCAGAGCGTTGGACTCCTTGCTGTAGTCCGCTCGCGTCCAGGTCTCCACGCCGCAGCCCAACGGGTTCAGGTTGCGGTGGATGGAGACGAAGTAGTCCGCGTTTGCCTGGTTGGCGCACTTGGCCCGCTCGCTCAGCTCCACGTACTTGTCCTTGGTGCGGGTCAGGACCACCTGGACGTTCTCCTGTTCCAGGTACTGCTTGACCAGCTTGGCCATGGTCAGCGCATCATCACTCTCGTGCCGCTTGCCGGACACACAGCCGCTGTCGTTGCCGCCGTGGCCTGGGTCGAGGCAGACGATGAAACGGGGGGCTTCCGGTTTCGTCTCCACCGGTTCCGTCTGGACGGTGGGCACCGCCCCGCTCTGAGCAGGCTCCGCCGATGACGCGCCACTCTCCTGCCGCACCTGGGGCAGGATGGCCAGCACCACCAAAAAGGCCAGGATGAGGGCCACCATCCGTCCCCCACGGTTCAGTTCCGGATTCTTTTCTCGTTTCCCGGTATTCTTCATGCGCTCGGATTCCTTCCGCGCCGCTTACATCCGATCCGGAGCGGTGAAGCCCAGCAGATGGATGGAGGTCTCCAACACCCGCAGCACCAGGCGGATGAGGGTGACGTAGCTGGCCTGCTTGGCGGCGTCCGATTCCTTCATGATGTTGTGTTCGCCGTAGAACTGGTTCAGGCAGTTGGCCAGGTCGTAGATATAATGGCAGAGACGGTTGGGGGCGTTCTGGGCGTAGGCTTCCTCAACCGCCTCGTTGAAGCGGCACAGGGTCAGTGCCAGGTCAGTTTCCTTCTTGCTCTCCGGCGGCAGGATGGTCCCCAGCTTTGCATCGGGGTGAGCGGCCTGGAAGCGGGTCAGGATGGACTTGATGCGCACCATGGAGTACATGATATAGGGGCCGGTGTTGCCTTCAAAAGCGGTGAAGCGGTCGATGTCGAAAATGTAGTCCTTGTAGGGCTGGTTGGACAGGTCGCCGTACTTGATGGCCGCCAGACCCACCTTGTCCGCGATGTCCCGCATCTCCGCTTCGGTCAGGTTGCCGCCGTTGCTCTCTACCTTTTTATAGATGGCATCGCTGACGCTGCCCAGCAGGTATTCCAGACGCATGACGCCGCCGTCACGGGTCTTGAAGGGCTTGCCGTCCTTGCCGTTCATGGTGCCGAAGCCCACAAATTCCAGGCTGCACTTCTCTTTGTCGATGAGGCCGGTCTTATAGGCGCAGCGGAACACCCGCACGAAGTGCAGCTCCTGGCGCTTGTCCACCACGTAGATGATGCGGTCGGGATCGAAGTCCGCCTTCCGCTGGACGATGGTGGCAAGGTCGGTGGTCTCGTACTGGGCGGCGCCGTCGGATTTCAGCACCATGCAGGGGGGCACTTCTCTGGTGTCGCTCTCCTCCTGGACATCCACCACCAGGGCGCCGTCACTGATATAAGCGTGGCCGTCCGCCTTCATCTTTTCCACCATGGGGGCGATTAAGTCCTGACAGTCGCTCTCCCCCATCCAGATGTCGAAGTCCACGTCCAGCTTCTTGTAGTTCTCCTTCAGGTCGTTGACGGACACGTTCAGGATGTGCTTCCACAGGGCGCGATAGCCGGGACGGCCCTGCTGGAGTTCGTAGGTGGCCTGACGTGCTTCTTCCTTATAAGCGGCGTCCTCCTTGGAGACCTTGGAGGCGAAGGGGTAGATCTCTTCCAGGTCGGTGATGGTGAAGGGGGGCTCCTCCGGATAGCCGTCGGTGATGTTGGCGTCAAAGTAAGGCAGGTCGGGCTGGCGGCGCTTCAGCTCCACGATGATGAGGCCAATTTGAAGGCCCCAGTCCCCCAAATGGGGGTCGCCGATGACGTTGTGACCCATGAACCGGGCGATGCGCTTGACTGCCTCACCGATGATGGCCGGGCGCAGGTGGCCTACGTGCAGGGGCTTTGCCACGTTGGGGCCGCCGTAGTCCACCACGATGGACAGGGGGTGCTCCGCCTTCTCCACGCCGCAGTCCGGGTCCTGTTCCAGCTCATTGAGCAGCTTGCCCAAAAAGTCCGGGTTCAGATCCAGATTGATAAAGCCGGGGCGCACCATCTCCACCTTGGAGAACATCTCATTGGACGCCAGCACATCCACCACCTGCTGGGCGATCATAAAGGGGGCTTTATGATAGAGCTTGGCTCCGGCCATAGCGCCATTGCACTGGTACTGGCACAGGTCAGGCCGGTTGGACACGGTACATTTGCCCAGCTTGGGGTCGAAGCCGGCGCGCGCAAAGGCTTCGGATACGGCGGCGGTGATCTGATCTAATACTTTTTTCATAATATTCTCGTTCCCTTCCACTGCAACAGGTGCAGGAAATTTCTCATTCTGGCATACTAAATAGATATTATATCCTATGCGCCGAACCCTGTCAAACCGCGGGAACTTTTTCTGGCGGAAAATACGAATTTACGGAACATTTACAGTTGCCCCTTGCTTTTTTCTTCCCCTCGGCGGTATACTGGGAACATCTACTCTGAAATAGAAGATTTTGCTCGAAAGGTGGTACCCCCATGAACGCATTTCAATTTCATCTGCCCACACGGATCCTGTTCGGCCCGGACACCATCGCCCAGGCAGGCGAGGCAGTCAAAGCGGCAGGCGGCAGCCGGGTACTGGTGCTCTACGGCACAGGCAGCGTCCAGCGGAACGGCGTCTTGGATAAGGTACTGGCCGCTTTAGACGGGCAGAAAATCCCCTACTGTGTAGAGGGCGGCATCCAGCCCAATCCCCGTCTGGCCAAAGCCCAGGAGCTGGCGGACGCCTACGCCGACAAGGGCATCGATTTCCTGCTGGGGGTGGGCGGTGCCAGCGTGCTGGACACCTGCAAGGCGGTGGCCATCGGCTTGGCCAGCGGCGGCTCCATCTGGGACTACTTTTGCAAGCTGCGCCCCATCACCGGCGCTCTGCCCGTGGGCAGCGTGCTCACCATCGCCGCGGCGGGCAGCGAGACCAGCGACTCGGCGGTCTTGACCGACGAATCCACCGACAGCAAGCGGGGCTGCAACACCCCCTTCAACCGTCCCGCCTTTGCCATCCTGGACCCCACGCTGACCTACACCCTCCCCGCCTATCAGACCGCCTGCGGGGCGGCGGATATGATGCTGCACACCATGGAGCGCTATTTTGGCGTCAACGCCGGTGCCAATGAGATCACCGACGGCATCGCGGAAGCCATCCTGCGGACGGTGATGGTCAACGCCCCCAAGGCACTGAAAAAGCCGGACGACTACCAGGCGCGGAGCGAGCTGATGTGGTGCGGCAGCCTGTCCCACAACGACCTGACCGGTCTGGGGCGGGGCAAGGACTTTTCCGTCCACCAGCTGGGACACACGGTCAGCGCCGTGTTCGACCTCGCCCACGGCGCCAGCCTCACCGCCATGTGGTGCCACTGGGCACGGTATGTCTGCCAGACCGATCCGGCTCGGTTCGCTCGGCTGGGACGGCAGGTGCTGGGGGTGACCCTCAGCGACGATGACGCCGCGGCACGGGAGACCATCACCCAGTTCGGCAAGCTGTGGCAGTCCTGGGGACTGCCCACCAGTCTGGGACAGTGCGTAGGCATCCAGACGGAGGGAATGCTGCGGCGGATGGCGCATCTGTGCTCTTATGAAGGCACCCGTACCGTAGGCACCTTCCGGCCGCTGAATGAGACAGATCTGCTGGCCATCTACCGGCTGGCCAACGTCTGATGTTCGGCTATGTGGTGGCAGATCGGAGCAATCTGACCCAAGTGCAGGTGGCGCGGTATCGGGAGTGCTACTGCGGGCTCTGCCGCGCCATTGGCCAGCGGCATGGGCAGCACAGTCGCTTCTCCCTGACCTACGACATGACCTTTCTGGTGCTGCTGCTGGACTCGCTGTACGAACCTCACGTGGACGCTGGTGCGTCCCGGTGTCTGGTGCATCCGATGCACAAGCAGCTCCACCGAGTGAGCAAGTATACGGAATATGCGGCGGATTTAAATGTAGCCCTGGCCTACTACAACTGCCTGGACGACTGGCAGGACGACCACAGTGTGCCCAAACTGCTGTATGCCAAAAGTTTGGCCAAGCCTTTTGGTGAGATTCAGGAACGCTGGCCTCGGCAGTGTGCTGTGATGGCGGAGACGCTGGCAGCGCTGGGCGAGCTGGAGCAGGCCAAAAGCGCTGACCTGGACGCCGTTTCTGGGCTGTTTGGACAGCTGATGGCGGCGCTGTTCACCCCGGAGGAGGATCGCTGGCAGGCGACCCTGGCGCAGCTGGGGAACACGCTGGGACGGTTCATCTATGTGATGGACGCCTGTTTAGACCAACGCAGTGACGAGCACCACAAGCGCTACAACCCTATCACGGAATTTGAACGGGTCAACGGCCCCTTTGACGGGGAGCTGACCCTGACCATGCTCATCGGCGACTGCGCCCTGGCCTTTGAGCGCCTGCCTTTGGAGCAGGATTTGGATTTATTGCGCAATATTCTCTACTCTGGCGTCTGGACGAAATGGATCGGCGCCAAGCAACGGAATCAACCCGACCGGAGGAACGACCCCAATGATTGACGATCCCTATCAGGTTCTCGGCGTATCACCCGATGCCAGCCCTGACGAAATCAAAAAAGCATACCGCGCCCTGGCGAAGAAATACCACCCCGACCTCCATCCCAATGATCCGGAGGCCGCTCGGAAGATGAATGAGATCAACGCCGCCTACGACCAGATCAACAACCCCCAGCGCTACCAGCAGGCTCGCCCCGGCGGCTACGGCGGATACAGCGGCGGCGGTGCCGGCACCGGCGGCAGCGCCCAGGACAACCCCTTCAGCGGCTTCGGCTTTGACGGGTTTGGCTTCGGCTTCGACTTCGGCGGCCAGCAACAGCAGCAGCGCCGGTATGACACCTCCCAGGACTCCACCGAGTTCCAGGCGGCGTGGCACTTCATCGTCACCGGAGAATACCAGCAGGCGCTGGATCTGCTCAACCGGATGAACGTCCGGGATCGCAGTGCCCGGTGGTACTACCTGAGCGGCCTGACCAACTCCGGCCTGGGCAACAAGATCTTAGCTCTCCAGCACTTACAGCAGGCGGTGCGGATGGACCCCAGCAACTACGAGTATCGGCAGGCGCTATTGCGGATGCAGAGCGGCAGCCAATTCTATCAGAACAACGGCGGTGCCGACTTCTGCGCCTGCAGCAATCCCGGCAACTGGTGCCTATCCATGTGCCTGCTCAACGTCCTGTGCAACAGCCTCTGCTGCGGCGGTGGGTATGGCGGCTATGGTGGGTATGGGTTCCGATGACCTTTCCAATTTCAGACATACCAACGGCATGACTTCGGTCATGCCGTTTTATCGTTTTTTAATCTTTTCGTTATGGTTCCTTTATGGTGTCCTGATTTCCTTCGTGCTAGAATCGTGTTGAAAGGTTCCTTTTTCAGGGCTTGGATACCGATGCGCCGGATGTCAAATCTATTGGCCAATATTTTTGCAGGTTCCACAAACTTTTTTCACAGGGTTGACATTCTATTTTTCGGTTCGTATAATTACAAGTGTTCTGTATCAAATGTTTCAAAACGTTTTTTTCAAAAGGAGGGATGCTGTCATGCCCCCGAAGGTAAAATTTCGCAAGGAAGAGATCGTCCAGGCCGCATTGGATGTGGCGCGGGTGAAGGGCGCGGACGGGGTGACCGCACGGGACATCGCCGCTCAGCTGGGGGTGTCCACCCGTCCCATCTTCACCTACTTCAACACCATGGACGAGGTGAAGACCGCGGTACGGCAGGCGGCGGAGCAGGTCTATCAGGACTACACCGCCAAGGGGCTGAACGCGGACATCCCCTTTTTGAGCTTCGGCCTGCAATACCTCCGCTTCGCCAAGGAAGAGCCGGAGCTATACAGGCTGCTCTTCCTGACCCCGCCCACTGACGAGAACAGCGGTGCGGTGGCCGCCATGACACACACCCAAGGGCTGGTACGGGACTCGTTACAGCGCATCTACCGCATCAACGCCGCTGCCGCGGACCGGTATTTTCGAGATATGTGGCTGGTGGTCCACAGTCTGGCCACCCTTATGGTCACCGGCGGGTGCCCCTACTCCCAGGAGGAGATGTCGCATATCTTGACCGAGTGCAGCGTGAGCCTGTGCATGGCCTGCAAAAAAATCCCCGGATTCGCCGAGGGGGAATTTGACCGGGACGCCGTGTTCCGGGCGCTGACCCAGGCGGATACGTCAGAATAGGAGTGATTTCCATGAATGGAAGGATCCAAGTCCGGTCGGCCTGGCTGCTCTGTCCCCAGTGCGGCAAGAAGACCCGGACGCAAGTGAGAGAACACACTGTGCTGGAGGATTTTCCCCTCTTCTGCCCCAAGTGCAAGTTTCAAGGCATCATCGCCTTCCGACAGGGGAAAATTCAACAGCTGACACCGTTACAGAAAGGATGAGAGAGGATGAAAGACGTACTGGCATTTGCCGCCGCAGCCCTGCCATAGGTCGTCATGGGCATCGGCATGAGCCTGGGGATGCTGGGAGACTGGTCATCGGGCAGGCCGTCAAGAAAAAGACCTGACCCCATCGAAATCCGACCGATAAGGAGGAACTATCATGTTGAAGATCACCCATCTGACCAAGACATTTGGAGAGAAAAAGGCCGTGGATGACCTGAGCCTGGAGATTGCGCCGGGCGAGATCTACGGTTTCATCGGCCACAACGGTGCCGGCAAGACCACCACGCTGAAATCGGTGGTAGGCATCCAGCAGTTTGACGCAGGCGAGATCACCATCGGCGGCATCTCCCTGAAGGAGGACCCCCTGGCCTGCAAACGGCAGCTGGCGTACATCCCGGACAATCCCGACCTGTACGACTTCATGACCGGCATCAAGTATCTCAACTTCATCGCCGACATCTTCGGCGTCAGTGCCAGCGACCGGCAGGCGCGCATCCAGAAATACGCCGACCTGTTCGAGCTGACCGATGACCTGGCTCAGCCCATCGCCGCCTACTCCCACGGCATGAAGCAGAAGCTGGCCATCATCTCCGCTTGGCTCCACAACCCCAAGCTCATCATTATGGACGAACCCTTCGTGGGATTAGACCCCAAGGCATCCCACCTGCTCAAGGGCATGATGCGGGAGGTCTGCGACGCCGGCGGCGCCATCTTCTTCTCCACCCACGTGCTGGAGGTGGCGGAAAAGCTCTGCGATAAGGTGGCCATCATCAAGGCCGGCAAGCTCATCCGCTCCGGCACCATGGAGGAGGTCAAGGGCGACGACAGTCTGGAGGACGTGTTCCTGGAACTGGAGGGAGAATAATGGTCAAAGTACTGCTGAAAAAGCAATTTGCGGAAATCTTTCGTGCCTATTTCTACGATGCCAAGAAGAATAAGCCCCGTTCCAAAACCGCCTCCATCCTCTTCATCCTGTTCTTCGTTTTCCTCATGGTGGGCATCCTGGGCGGGATGTTCGCCCTGCTCTCCTACGTCATATGCGGCGCTTTCGTGTCCGTAGAGATGGGTTGGATGTACTTCTGCATCATGGGGCTGCTGGCCATTTTTCTGGGCGCCCTTGGCAGTGTGTTCAACACCTATTCCGGACTTTATCTGTCCAAGGACAACGACCTGCTCCTATCCATGCCCATTCCGGTGCGCTCCATCATGGTCTCCCGGCTGTTGGGGGTCTACCTGATGGGTCTGATGTACTCGGCCGTGGTCATCCTCCCCGCCGTCATCGTCTACTGGCTCACCGCACCCCTGACCCCAGCCGTCATCATCGGCTCCCTGCTCTTTGTGCTGCTCCTCTCCGTCATCGTCCTCATCCTCTCCTGCGCGCTGGGCTGGGTGGTGGCGAAGATCAGCCTGAAGCTGAAGAACAAGAGCATCATGGCGGCACTGATCGCCCTGGTCGCTCTGGGGGCCTACTACTTCTTCTACTTTAAAGCCCAATCCATGATCGAAGACCTGGTGACCAACGCCTTGGTCTACGGCATGAAGGTGAAGGGCGCCGCCTATCCCCTGTACCTGTTCGGCCGGTACGCTGAGGGGGACTGGGTGGCTATCGCCGTGTTCACTGCGGCAGTGGCCGTCCTCTTTGCCCTGCTGTGGTATGTGCTCTCCCGGAGCTTTTTGGGCATCGTCACCTCCACCGGCAAGACCGCTCGGCGGGAGTACAAGGAAAAGACCGTCCAGCGCCAGAGCGTCTCCCGCGCCCTGTTGGGCAAGGAGCTGGGGCGGTTCCTCTCCAGCGCCAACTATATGCTCAACTGCGGCCTGGGCACCCTCCTCCTCCCCATCGGCGGCATCGCCCTGCTGGTGAAGGGCGGCGTGGCCGTGGATGCGTTGGAACTGATCTTCGAGCATCCCGGCTGCACCGCTGTGCTGCTGTGTACAGCGGTCTGTATGCTGTCCGCAATGAACGACATGGCCACTCCCTCCGTCTCCCTGGAGGCGAAGCATCTGTGGCTGGTGCAGTCCCTGCCCATCCCCCCTTGGCAGGTGCTCCAGGCCAAGCTGTCCGTGCAGCTGCTGCTGACCGGCATCCCGGCGCTGTTCTGCTGCGTCTGTGTTCAGTTCCTCTGCCCCGTTTCCCCGGTGGAACGGGTGCTGCTGGTGCTGGTGCCCATGCTCTACGTCCTCTTCTCTGCCCTGTTCGGGCTGTTCCTGGGCGTCAAGATGCCCAACCTGACCTGGACCAACGAGCTGGCCCCCATCAAGCAGAGCGCCTCCGTGATGATTGCCCTGCTGGGCGGCTGGGCTTACGGCGTGGCGTTGGCGGGACTCTACCTGGCCTTCGCCTGGCGGCTGGGGCTGACGCTCTACCTGGCCCTCTTCGCCCTGGTGACCGCGGTCGGCTGTGTGGTGCTGTACCGGTGGCTGAAGACCCGCGGGGCAGAGCTGTTCGCCAACCTGTAATCCAATCTTTGCGCAAAAAGAGACACTCTGCGGAGTGTCTCTTTTCATCACTTTTTCTCGTCCAGCAGCATGACCCCCTCTGGCAGGTTGTGGTCGACGGCTCCTACCACCCGGTGGGGCAGGCGGGGCGGTGGGAGCAAGCTGGGTGCAAAGTCAGGGAAGGAAACGATTGCAAGTTCTTTTAAAATCCAGTATACTAGAAGAAATACCATATCATTCAAGGGAAGGTGCGCAATATGGCGTTGAATTTATCGAAGGCTGATCGCGAATGGTTGGAAGCTACTCTAAAAGCAGCAGAACCGTATAACCCGGATGACCCAATTTTAGCGTTTGATGCTGACTTTGATGACGCTCGAATTCGTGCTACCATTGCCAAGCGATTCTTAGAACAGGATGATAGAGAAAAGGCGGAGCTTGCGCAGGAGCAACAAGAAAGCAAAGAGCATATATAAGTTGACAAAAACACAGTGCGTTTGCACTGTGTTTTTGTGCTTCAATTCACACCTCAATGATAACAGCAACTCTTTTATCATCTGGTTTGGGCGGAAAGAGGATTCTTTTTATCTGCCGCTTTTCTCCATTGATTATGATATCTTGTCCCACTTTCAGTTCGTTACTACCGTCCACAATACAAGCGGTTCCCCATGAGGTATGAAATATTTCTGTTGATTCCAACTCAAGCATAGGAACACTCCCAATTCATTTTCCCATTGAAATACAACTCGATGTTTTTACTGTTTCCGCTTCATTTTATGTATGATTCTGCTAACTCACTCCCACTCGATCGTCCCCGTAGGCTTGGGCGTCAGGTCGTACAGCACCCGGTTCACGCCGTCCACCTCGTGGGTGATGCGGTCGGTGATCTTCTGGAGGAGGGCGAAGGGCACGTCCTCGACAGTGGCGGTCATGGCGTCAACGGTGTTGACGGCACGGAGGATGACCGGCCAGGCGTCGGTGCGCTTGCCGTCCCGGACGCCGACGGATTTCAGGTCGGGGACGATGGTGAAGTACTGCCAGACCTTACCGGCGAGACCCGCCTTCTGGAACTCTTCCCGCAGGATAGCGTCGGACTCCCGGACGGCCTCCAGGCGGTCCCGAGTGATGGCGCCCAGGCAACGGACCCCCAGGCCGGGGCCGGGGAAGGGCTGGCGGTAGACCATGCCATCGGGCAGGCCCAGAGCCTTGCCGCAGGCGCGTACTTCGTCCTTGAAAAGCATCTTGAGGGGTTCCACCAGCTCAAAGCCCAGGTCTTCGGGCAGGCCGCCCACGTTGTGGTGGGCCTTGACGGCTTTGACGGTCTTGGTGCCGCTCTCGATGATGTCGGGGTAGATGGTGCCCTGACCCAGGAAGGAGATGCCGTCCAGCTTCCGTGCCTCTTCCTCGAAGACGCGGATGAACTCAGCGCCAATGATCTTCCGCTTTTGTTCCGGGTTGGACACACCGGCCAGCTTATCCAGGAAACGGTCGGCCGCATGGACATAAATGAGGTTGGCGTCCATCTGATTGCGGAACACTTCAATGACCTGTTCCGGCTCGCCCTTGCGGAGCAGGCCGTGGTTGACGTGGACGCAGGTGAGCTGCTTGCCGATGGCCTTGATGAGCAGGGCGGCCACCACGGAGGAGTCCACGCCGCCGGACAACGCCAGCAGAACCTTCTTGTCCCCTACCTGGCTGCGGATCAGCTCCACCTGGTCGGCGATGAAGTTGTCCATATTCCAGTTGGCTTCTGCGCCGCACAGGCCGAAGATGAAGTTGGACAGGGTTTCCTTCCGCTTCGCCTCGTCTTCCGGCCAGGGGGCGTCGCCCTTGTGGTCTACCAGAAGGACGGGCACGGGTGCGTTATAAATCTCCTTGGCCACGTCGATCTCTACCCCGTCCACGACCCGGTTGGGGCCGCCGTTGAGGATGACGCCCTTCACATTGGGCAGGGCGTCCAGTTGGGCGCGGGTGATGTCGTGGGGGTGGATTTCGCTGTATACGCCCAGGGCACGAATTTCTCTGGCCAGGCGGGGGTTTTCACTGCTGCCCAGATCCAGGATCACGATCATATCTTGCTTCATAAATAGAGGTCCTCCGTATCAGTTGGTGAAGTTGTCAAAGTAGCCCTGCACCAAAATGACAGGGGTGCCCTTATCGCCAGAGCCGCTGGTCAGGTCGCACAGGGAGCCGATGAGGTCGGTCAGGCGGCGGGGAGTGGTGCCCTGAGAGGCCATGTCGCCCACCAGGTTGCTCTTCTTGCTCTTGATGCGCTCGGAAATGGCTTCCTTCAGGGCGTCACCGGACAGATCCTTGAAGTCGTTGTCTGCCAGGTATTTCAGCTTCAGCTCGTTGGGGGTGCCTTCCAGGCCAGCGGTGTAGGCCACGCCCACGCAGGGGTCAGCCAGCTCCCAAATCTTGCCCACGGGGTCCTTAAACGCGCCGTCGCCATAAACCATGACCTCCACGTGAGCGCCGGTCTTGGCCAGCACCTGTGCCTGGATTTCTTCCACCAGACCCTGGCAGGCACGGGGGAAGAGCTTGACGGTATCCTCGTTGGACTTGTTGGAGCCAAGCAGGCCGTACTGCTCGTTGCAGCCGCTGCCGTTGACGGGCTGGGTCATCAGGTCATCCAGGCCGTAGACGATCTCGGCGCCAGCAGCCTTCAGCAGGCGCTTGGTGCGGGCACGGGTGTGGATGTCACAGGCCAGCACCTTCTTGGTGTAGGGCAGGACGGCACGGGGGTCGTTGGCCAGGATGACTTCCACCTCTGCGCCGCAGTCCCGGATGAGGTCGCTGTAGTACTGGATGTAGTCCACGCCGGTGAAGGGGTGCTTGTTCTCGCCAAAGAGCTCGCGATAGCGCTCCAGGGTCAGCACGTCGCTGTAGGGGTTGACGCCCGCCTCGTCCAGCTGATCCAGGGTCACCAGGCCGTTGCCCACCTCGTCGCTGGGGTAGCTGAGCATGAGGACGATCTTGTCCGCGCCTTTGGCGATGCCCCGCAGACAGATGGCAAAGCGGTTGCGGGAGAGGATGGGCAGGATGACGCCGATGGCGCCGGTGCCGAACTTGGCACGCACGTCGGCGGCGATGTCGTCCACGGAGGCGTAGTTGCCCTGAGCGCGAGCCACCACAGACTCGGTGACAGAGATGACGTCCTTATCCCGCAGCTGGAAGCCCTCCTGTTCGGCTGCTTCCAACACACTGGCGACTACGATATTGGCCAGGTCGTCCCCCTGGCGGATGATCGGGCAGCGAATGCCCCGAGATACAGTACCAACTTTCCGTTCCATAAATAACGCTCCATTATAATTTGTTTTTTCGCCTTCTCAAAAAGCGCGATAGGAATATTATATCATAGGAAACGCCTATCTTTCAATATTTCCGCCGGTTCCAGCAAAAAAATGGTTCCTTTTACTCCGCGATGCCCTCTTCCAGCAGCTCCCGCTCGACCTTTGCCTCCTCCGGGCCGTTCACCCGCCGGAACAGCATCCGGAAGAGCTTCCGGGCGAGGGGCCCTACCAGGAACAGTTGCAGCGGCAGCGCCATGGTGAAATTCCGGCAGTAAATCATCAGATAGTCCGGCACAAACTGCGCCGTGAACCCGTACCCGTGATAGACCCCCAAGATGCTGGCCAACGCCACCTGAGAGACCACGGTAAAGGTCTGGATGGCGAAGAGGATGGCGATGGGGCGGCCGGTGGGTTTGACCACTTGGAAGGCGAAGTACTTGGCCACGTGACTGGAGAGGAAGTAGGCGCAGAGGAAGATGAGGATGAACTCCATCCACATGGTCTTGAGCGCCGTCAGGAAGGTGGCGTTGACGAAGGTGCCGCTGGCCAGGACGATGTTGTAGAGGGTCATGAGGTAGACCATCATCCAGGCGGTGATGGCGGTAAATACGATGGATTCCAATTTTGTGTTCGGCATAGTAAACTCCTCTTTTCTGAAAAATTTGCAAAAAAATAAATGCCCCTCCGCCGTCCGACATTGGCAGAGTGACATTTATTGTCTGATGTATGATGACGCAGGATTCCCCTGCGTTTTTTGCTATGATACCCCATCGGAACCGATTTGGCAAGGGGTCAGCCCTCCTGGATACGGCGCTCGATGATGTCATAGTGCCGGTCGATGGCCGCCTCACACCGCTGCCGGTCGTGGGTCAGGATGGAGGTCAAAATCTCCCGATGCGCCTCCTTCAGCGCTCCCTTCACCTCCGGCGGCGCGTAGCGGATGACGAAATCGATCCACTCCCGGTACACGTCGGTGATGGCATTCATCAGCTCGAAGAACAGGTTGTTGTGGGACGCCTCCACCAGCAGATAGTGGAACTTCCGGTCGTTCTCAATCTCCTCCTCGATGTCCACGGCCTCTTGGTTCAGCAGCCGTTCCGCTTCCAGCTGCCACGCCGGGGACACGATCTGGTCGGCGGCAAACTGGCAGATGCACTTCTCCAACGACCGGCGGACGGCGCAGATCTCCTTCTGACTGGTCCGGTTGAGCAGCAGCATCATCTGTATCATGCCGGACAGGCTGTTGGAGATGCTCCCGGTCAGGTAGTGCCCCGACCCCTGCTTGCTCTCGATCATCCCCATGTTCTCCATGGTGCGCAGCGCCTCCCGGGTGGAGTTGCGGCTGATGCCCAGCGCCTCCGCAATGGCCCGCTCGGTAGGCAGGCGGGAGCCGACTGTCAATGTTCCCGCTCGAATCTGGTCGGACAGGTAGTCGATGGCCTTCTGGTATTCTCGGCGGTTTTCACTCATGATGACGCTCCTTCTGTGCCTGCGGCGGGAATCTCTTCCTTTATTATACGGGTGGTTTTCGTTCTGTCAATCGGTGATGTACTCTGCGATATATTCCACCGGCACCGACTCGGTACACCAGACGTCGTTCTCGGTCTTCCCGAACACAAATCCCGCGTCACTCATCTTTTTGGCGTCAATCTTCAGCACCACCGGCGTCTGATGCCAGCGGACAGCAGACTGCCACGCCTTCTCCGGGTCGGCTTGCAGGTGGACTGCGTGTCGGCTCATCTTGCTGATGGCGCCGCTCTTCCTGATTTTCTCGACAGCGGCTGTGGTCGTGCCGTGATACAAAAATTCCGGCGGGGTCAGATACTCCAACTCCGGCTCCACCCACGGGATGGAATGTCCCTGACACGCTTTTATTTTGGAATGGTCCCCGTTGAGCCGGTAGCGTCCCTTGCTGTCCTGGGCTACGATGTCCTCCAGCTTTTCCACATCCAGCTGATACTTTCCCGCTTCATTGACCCCCTGAATCAAGTCCTCCACCGAGACCCAACCGTGCTTGTCCATCGCCAAATGGATGGTCTCCGGTCTATGGCGGAGCAGAAAGCTGAGGTACACTGAGATATTTTTCTTGGCCATAGGCTCACCTCCTTTTCCCCTTGATTATAGTCTAGAAAAAAGGCGGGGGCAATCCCCCGCCTTGTGCTCATGACACCGCATCCAGCATATTTTCCACGAAGATACCGTACCCCCGTGTGGGGTCATTGAGCAGCACATGAGTGACGGCACCCACCAGCTTGCCGTCCTGCAAGATAGGCGATCCGCTCATGCCCTGGACGATGCCGCCGGTCTGTTCCAGCAGACGTTTGTCGTTGACCTGCAGCAGCAGATTCCGGGTGTGGTCGCCCAGCTCCGGATAAATCCGCAAAATTTCCACAGAATACTCTTCCACCTCTTCCCCGTCCACATTGCAGCGGATGACCGCCGCGCCGGTTCGGACGGCGCTCCGTTTGGCCACAGGCACTGCTTCCCCGGGGAAGACCTCGGGCTGGGCAGAGCCTAAAACGCCGCAGTCGCTGTTGGCAGACAGGGTGCCAATGTCGTGGGTCAGGTCGAAGGTGCCGTGGAGCTGACCGGGCTGGGATTTTTGCCCCTTGATGACCGCGGACACCGACGAAGACATGATGCCGCCGGAGCGGATGGGCACCAGCAGGCCGGTGTCGATGTCGTTGATGCCGTGCCCCAAGGCGGCGAAGACTTGCTTCTCCGGGTCGTAGTAGGTCACCGTGCCGATGCCCGCCATGGAGTCCCGGAGCCAGGCGCCCAGCTTATAGCTGCCGTCCGCCATGCAGGGCACCGCCTCCGCCGTCACCTCCATCTGACGTCCGTCCCGCAGGGCTTGGATGGCCATGGCGTGGCCGCCGTTCTTGCGCACCGCTCTGGCCACCTCGTCAATGGAGTTCACCGGCTGGTTTTCAATTTCGGTGATGATGTCCCCCTCTTGCAGACCGCACTGCTTGGCCGGCCACACACGCCCTTCCGTGGTCTGGATCTCAGACAGCGCCACCACCATGACTCCTTTGGAAAAGAGCTTGATGCCCACCGTCCGTCCCACCGGGATGAGGGTCTTCTCCGTCCCGTTATCTCCGGCACAGGACACTGCCGATGGGGCAAAAACGCTCCTGGCGCAGGCGGCTTGGGTCACCAGCCCCACGGTGAGCACCGCTGCGCAGACAAAAAATAACAGCCAATTCCATACTCGCTTTCCCTCTTTCATATCAAATTCCCCCGCTTCACATCTCCTGCGCGTTGCGCGCAAGGTTAATATGACCGATGGGGACGAAAAAAAGCGTCCGCCTCATTGCCAATGTTCGGCGGCTTTGGCTGTCCAATCTTGTCCAGTGCTGTGGGGCAGTCGATTGGATTTTATCCCTGAAAAATGGTGGGCATTTTTACATTTTTATCAAATCATCCTGCTCAGCACTGCCACTGATACCGCTTCAAATCCACGTGGCACGCATCCCTGCACACCACGCCCTCCTCCGCCAGCAGTGCCGCTTGTTCCGGCCACCCAGGCGCCAGCCGTCCGGCGTGATTGACCACTCGGTGACAGGGGAACCGCCCGTACTGCTGGCCGTAGGACAAGACCCGGGCCACCAGGCGGGCGTTCTTCTCCCGTCCCATGAGTCGGGCGATCTGGCCGTAGGTGGCCACCGTTCCAACCGGTATCTCCTCCACGATGGACAGGACGGCGTAGGCGAAGGCGTCGTCTAACACGGTCTTCACACCGGTTCCCTCCTTTTCTATGGGTTCTCCCCCCTATCATACCCTCCTTTTCCCCCCTTGTACAGGCGGTTTTCCGTTGGCTTTTTCCCTGTGATATGGTATAAATAAAGTATTCACGAATCTTTCATGAAATTTTTAAATTCTCTTATGACTCTTTTTATCGGCACAGGTTATACTGGTAACAATCCCAAAGGTAAGGAGATCCACGTTATGTCCCAGAAAGACAGAAAAAAATGGTTGGCCGCTCTGGCCATCGTCTTGGTTCTGGTCGCCCTCTGCATCGCCCTTTGGCAGACGGGGCTGCTGGAGCGACTGAAGAACGTGGAGCAGCTGCAAGCCTATTTAGCCTCTCACACCCCCTGGTCGCAGCTCATCTTCTTCGGCCTCCAACTGTGCAGCGTCATCATCGCCCCCATCCCCAGCAATATCATTGCTGCCGCCGGCGGCGCCGCCTTTGGGGTTTGGCCTGGGTTCCTCATCACCTTAGTGGCTGTGCTCGTTGGCTCCTGCACCACCTTCACTCTGGCTCGAACTTTATGCAAAAACTTCGCCGACCGGGTCATTCGTCCCAAGCTCTCCCCCAAATATTTGGACCTGCTGGAGCGGAAGCGGGACACCTTTTTAGCCCTGACCTTCTTCTTCCCCCTCTTCCCTGACGACCTGCTGTGCATCATGGCCGGTCTGACCGAGATCCCCTTCCGCCGCTTCTTCATCATCGTCCTGCTGACCCGACCGTGGGGATTGCTGGCGGCCAACATCTTCGGCAGCTCCCTCTTTTCCTTCTCCCCCAAGGCCATCCCGCTGCTGGTCATCGGCGCGGCGCTGTTCATCGTGGGGATGATCTACGGGGATCGTATTGAGCAGCTCATCTTAAATTACATTGCGAAACGAAAAAATTCCTGACTTTTCATTTACACATTGACAGATGCCGGTGCATATGATAAAGTAGTGAAAACTTTATCCATTCAAGTTCTTTGGAACCGGGCCGCAAGGCAGCAGATTCAAATCTGTGGGACACACACTGTCCCACAGATTTTTTATTCTCACAGAACAAAAAGGAGGTCTTCTCTATGACTACCCCCCGCGCCCAGAGCAGTCATGGCAGCTTGGCCATGCGCGTCTCCCGCAACACCATCATCGGCAACTTCGTCCTCACCGCCTTCAAGCTGGCCGCCGGTATCCTGGCCCACTCCAGTGCCATGGTCTCCGACGCCATCCACTCCGCCTCGGACGTGTTCTCCACCCTCATCGTCATGGTGGGCATCCGCATCTCCGGCAAGAAGGCGGACGGCAACCACCGGTACGGCCACGAACGGCTGGAGGCGGTAGCCGCCATCCTGCTGGCGGTGGTGCTGGCCGCTACCGGCGTCTTCATCGGCTATTCCGGCGTCCGCAGCATCCTGGCCGCCAACTACGGCGGCCTGCAGGTGCCCGGTGTGCTGGCGCTAGTCGCCGCCATCGTGTCCATCGTGGCCAAGGAGGGGATGTTCTGGTACACCCGCCGGGCAGCGGACAAAATTCACTCCGCCGCCCTCATGGCGGACGCCTGGCATCACCGCTCCGATGCCCTGTCCTCCGTCGGCTCCCTGGTGGGCATCGCCGGGGCACAGCTGGGGCTGCCCATCCTGGACCCCATCGCCAGCTTGGTCATCTGCCTGTTCATCCTGAAAGCCTCCTATGACATCTTCATGAGCGCCGTCCGGCAGCTGGTGGATCAGTCCGCTGACCCGGAGGTGGAATCCGCCATGGCGGAGACCATCCAGGCACAGGACGGAGTGCTGCGGCTGGATCTGCTGCGCACCCGGCAGTTTGGCAGCCGGCTGTACGTAGATGTGGAGATCTCCGCCGATGGCAACCAGTCCCTGGCCTCCGCCCACGAAATCGCCGACCGGGTCCACGACCAGATCGAGGCGGATTTCCCCGCTGTCAAGCACTGCATGGTCCACGTGAACCCCATCTCCCTCCCCTAACGCAAATCGAAGCGGGCCCCCTCAAGAGAGTCTGGCCGCTTCTTTCGGTATCGTCCGATTTTGGGAGCGTTATTTGCTTGGTTATCAGATGCCGCTGGCGCCGTAGTTGGACAGGACACGGGCGGAGGGATCGTCCACGTCGCAGCCTTCCCACTCCTTGTTGGGCATCCAGAAGCCGGCGATCATGTGGGCCTGGCCGGGGTAATACTTCTCAAAGAGTTCCCGATAGAGCAGGGATTCCTTGGTGAAGGGAGTGGCATAGTCGTACTGCTTGCACTTTGCTTCAAATTCCTCGTCAGTGTAATAGCCCTCGGCGTACTCCTTCAGGTCGTCCACCAGGGAGTGACCCACAGCGTCAGAGAAGGCGGCCTTTTCCCGGTAGAGGATGTCATGGGGCAGGTAATCGCCTTCAAAAGCGTGGCGGAGCAGGTATTTGCCCTTGCCGTAGACGTTCATCTTCTTGGCCGGGTCGATGGACATGACATACTTCACAAAGTCCAGGTCGCCGAAGGGCACGCGAGCCTCCAGGGAGTTGACGGAGATGCAGCGGTCGGCGCGGAGGACGTCGTACATATGCAGCTCTCGGATGCGCTTCTGGGCTTCCGCCTGGAAGGCTTCGGGGGAGGGAGCGAAGTCGGTGTACTTGTAGCCGAACAGCTCGTCGGAAATCTCACCGGTGAGCAGGACGCGGATGTCGGTGGTCTCGTGGATGGCCTTGCAGATGAGGTACATGCCCATGCTGGCACGGATGGTGGTGATGTCATATGTGCCCAGCAGCTGCACCACGTCCTCCAGCGCGGCCAGGACGTCTTCCTTGGTGATGATGACCTCAGTGTGGTCGCTGCCGATGTAATCGGCCACCTGCTTGGCGTATTTCAGGTCGATGGCGTCCTCGCTCATGCCGATGGCGAAGGTGCGGATGGGTTCCTTGCTCTTGCGGGCTGCGATGGCGCAGACCAGAGAGGAATCCAGGCCGCCGGAGAGCAGGAAGCCCACCTTGGCATCGGCGATGAGGCGTTTTTCGATGCCTTTGACCAGCTTTTCGTGGATCTTGGAGCAGATGGTCTCCACGTCGTCCATGCACACCTCGTCCACTGCGGCGATGTCGCTGTAGCAGACGAACTGGCCGTCCTTATAGTAGTGTCCGGGAGGGAAGGGCATGATGTCACCCACCAGACCCACCAGGTTCTTGGGTTCGCTGGCGAAGACGATGACGCCGTGGGGGTCGTAGCCGTAGTACAGGGGACGGATGCCGATGGGATCACGGGCGGCGATGTAGCTCTGGGTGTCTCCATCGTAGAGGATCAGGGCGAACTCGGCGTCCAGACGCCGGAACATATCCGTGCCGTACTCCTTGTACAGGGGCAGCAAAATCTCACAGTCGGACTCGCTGACGAAGGTGTATTTGCCGGTCTCCATCAGCTTCTTTTTCAGTCGCGGGAAGCAATAAATCTCGCCGTTGCAGACCACATAGCTGCCGTCCAGCTCGAAGGGCTGCATCCCTTCCGGGTGCAGGCCCATAATGGCCAGGCGGTGGAAGCCTAACAGACCCTTGCCGGTGTCAATGATCCGGCTGTCGTCGGGACCGCGGGAGATGGTGCGGTCAAAAAATCGCTTAAATTCAGATACAGTGACACCGCGGTCACAGAACCCCATAATCGAACACATAGAAAAATCCTCCTACATAAGATTTTCAGCATTGGATAGGGCGAGTGCTGTAACTCGCGGTGCCACCTATCTTTGTTCTCTTGTGCGCTTCCGTCAAAGCGCTGCTCCCTGACGCGGAGCGGTCGGCGCACGTACTCGGGTCCGTGAAAAACCCTTTCCGATTGCAGCTCATTCGGTGTTCTTCCCCCAGGTTCCTCTGTGCGGCTCTCACCTGCTCCGCACTCTCTGTGAGAGAATATCCTGGGCTACTTTTCCGAATTCAAACGCTTTTGATATGATATTCAGTCAAGTATTGCGAAATAATGTTGGGTGCGATCAGCTCTCGTCCTGGAGGGCGTCATAGCCTTCCTCACCGGTACGGACCTTGACCACGTTCTCAACATCATAGACGAAGATCTTGCCGTCGCCGATATGGCCGGTGTACAGGGCACGCTTTGCGGTGTCAATGACACTCTGGACGGGAACCTTACTGACCACGATGTCCACCTGTACCTTAGGCAGCAGGTTGGTCTCCACCTGGACACCACGGTAGTATTCCGGCTTGCCGCCCTGGATGCCGCAGCCCAGGACGTGGGAGACGGTCATGCCCGTGATGCCAATGCCCGTCATGGCGTTCTTCAGTGCATCGAAGCGGGATTCCTTGCAGATGATCTCCACCTTGGTCATCTTAGGCATACCTTCGGTGAAGGTGGGAACCTTCTTGACGGGGATAGCTTCTGCTTCGGGCGTATCGCCAGTGACAGCAACAACAGGTTCGGAAACGGAGAAGGAAGTGTACTTATCCACTGCGGGGACGAAGTCGGGATAGGCGCTGGGCAGGCCATGCTCGGTGCTGTCCAGACCGGCCAGTTCCTCTTCTTCGGTGACACGGAGGCCGTGGCACTTCTTGATGACGGCGAAGGTGAGAATCATCATGATGGCAGCATAAGCAGCGACGGTGACAAAGCCCAGCAGCTGCAGACCGGTCTGATGGAAATCGCCCGTGTAGAACAGGCCGCGCAGACCAGCGGGAGCATCGGGGTTGGCCAGCAGACCCACAGCGATGGTGCCCCAGATGCCGTTTGCCATATGAACGCCCACAGCACCTACAGGGTCATCAATGTGCAGCTTCAGATCCAGCAGCTCGACTACGACCACAACCAGGATGCCGGAGACGATGCCGACCACAGCGGCACCGATGCCGTCCAGGGCGTCACAGCCGGCGGTGATGCCTACCAGGCCAGCCAGAGAGGCGTTCAGACACATGGAGACGTCGGGCTTGCCGTTCTTGATCCAAGTGAAGATCATGGTGGTGACGGTGGCCACGGAGGGAGCCACAGTAGTGGTCAGGAAGATGGAAGCCAGCTCAGACGGAGTGGTGGCTGCCGCGCCGTTGAAGCCGTACCAGCCCAGCCACAGGATGAACACGCCCAGGGCGCCCAGGGTGATGGAATGACCGGGGATGGCGTTGACCTTGACGACCTTACCAGAGGCGTCCTTGACGTACTTGCCAATACGGGGGCCCAGGAAGATGGCGCCTACCAGAGCGGCAATGCCGCCCACCATGTGGATGGCGCAGGAGCCGGCGTAATCGTGGAAGCCCAGCTGGCTCAGCCAGCCGCCGCCCCAGATCCAATGGGCTTCGATGGGATAGATGAACAGGGAAATGACTGCGGAATAAATGCAGTATGCGGAGAACTTGGTCCGTTCTGCCATAGCGCCGGAGACGATGGTGGCGGTGGTGGCACAGAAGACCAGGTTGAAGACGAAGGTGGAAGCGGCGGTGAATCCCTCAGCGGGGCTTGCAATGAAGGCCTTGAAGTTTGCCCACAGCTCCATGTTGGGCAGACCGATGAGACCGAACAGGGTGTCCTCGCCCATCATCAGGGTGTAGCCCAGGAGGGAGAAGACGATGGTGCCAATGCAGAAGTCCATCAGGTTCTTCATGATGATGTTGCCTGCGTTCTTCGCTCTGGTAAAGCCTGTCTCTACCATGGCGAAGCCGGCCTGCATCCAGAAGACCAAAGCGGCGCCGATCAGATACCAAAATTCTATTGTCATACTCTCTACAACTCCTAACTCTCAACTGTCAATGTGTTTTCGCTATTCTTGCAAGTGAGTTCTCTTTCCTGCAAAACAGTTCTCTTTTCAACAGCCCTTGCGTCCCTCTCTCCAGGGGACCGGCCGCCTCGGTACTCACTTTTGTTGCAATCCCTTTTGGCACTTTTGTCGCCGGTTCATGCGGTTATAGCTCGACATTGCTGTCATATGAGTCACCCTCTTCATAGAAAATAAAAAAGAGGCACTGATAGCGGGAGCAATCGCTCCTTGGCATCAGTGCCTTTCATGGTGCTAATGATACGCTCATCATTGCAATCTGTCAATGGTGAAATTGCATAATTCCGAACCTTTCCGACTCCCTGCAATTTCACTGACGGTACATTGACAAAGAGAACCGAGTACGGTATGATAGACCAACACAGACAAAGACGTTTGTCCACAGGTGGAGTATGCTCTGCTGGCGGGCAAGTGTCTTTTTTTACCATTTTATAAGGTATCAAACCGAAAGGGGTTGCAACACATGAAGTATTTAGAAGGACAAGTGCGCATCCCATCCGGCTGCGCGATTTCGGCGGTCATCTCCAAGGATGGGAACAAAATGACCGGCGCTGCCATTATGGAGAGCATGAAACCCATGCACGAGCGCTCCAATGGCCTGGGCGGCGGCTTTGCCGCTTATGGCATCTACCCCGACTACAAAGACTGCTTCGCGCTGCACCTCTTTTTCCACGACAATGACTGCCGTGCCCAATGTGAGCGCTATTTAAAGGAGCGTCTGGAAGTGGTCTGGGCGGAGGAGATCCCCACCCGGAAGATCCCGGAAATCACCGATGAGCCGCTCATCTGGCGCTATTTTGCCACTCCCCTCCGCTCTGTCCTCCGCTCCATGCAGCTGGACGAGCAGGAGTACATCGCCCGCATCGTCATGCACATCAACCGTGCCATCGACGGCGCTTACGTCTTCTCCAGCGGCAAGGACATGGGCTGCTTCAAAGCGGTGGGCTACCCGGAGGACGTGGGGCGGTTCTACAAGCTGGACGAGTACGAGGGCTATTCCTGGACCGCCCACGGCCGTTATCCCACCAACACCCCCGGCTGGTGGGGCGGCGCGCACCCCTTTGGGCTGCTGAACTGGTCGGTAGTGCACAACGGGGAGATTTCCTCTTATGACGCCAACCGGCGCTTTATTGAAATGTATGGCTACCACTGTGCGCTGCAAACAGACACCGAGGCGATCACCTACATCGTCGATTACCTCCTCCGCCGCCAGGGTCTGACCCTGGAAGAGACCGCCTCTGTCATCGCCGCCCCCTTCTGGAGCACCATCTCCCGAAAGAGCGACCCGGAACGACAACAGCTGACCTACCTGCGCAAGCTCTTCCCCAGCCTGCTGGTCACCGGCCCCTTCTCCATCGTGCTGGGCTTTGAGGGCGGCCTGATGGCCCTGAACGACCGGCTGAAACTGCGCTCCATGGTGGTGGGCGAGAAAGATGACAAGGTGTATATCGCCAGCGAAGAGGCGGCTATCCGCACCATGGAACCTGACGTGGAACATCTGTACGCCCCGGCTGGGGGCGAGCCTGTGATTGTCCGAGTAAAGGAGGGCGTTGTGTGATGAAGATCAACTATTTCTACCCAGAATATGAAGTGGTACGCCAAGACAGCCGCTGCACCCGCTGTCGTCTTTGTGAGGATCAGTGCGCCAACGGTGTACACTTTTACGATGAAAAGCACCAGGTCATGCTCAGCGAGGACGCCCGCTGCGTGAACTGTCACCGCTGCGTGGCTACCTGTCCCACCCGGGCTATCAAGATCGTCAAGAGCGACTGCGACCTGAAGGAGAACGCCAACTGGAACAGCGCGGTCATGAAGGAAATTTATAAGCAGGCGGCGAGCGGCGGCGTCCTGCTGTCCTCCATGGGCAGCCCCACCAACCTGCCGGTGTACTGGGATAAAATCCTCATCAACGCCTCCCAGGTCACCAACCCCTCTATTGACCCCCTACGAGAGCCTATGGAGACCAAGGTCTTTCTGGGCAAGCAGCCCGCCCGCATCCGCCGGAAGGCGGACGGAACCCTGGACTGCACCCTGCCGCCCCAGCTGGAGCTTGCCATGCCGGTGATGTTCTCCGCCATGAGCTACGGTTCCATCAGCTACAACGCCCACCAGAGCCTGGCCAGAGCAGCCAGCGCTTTGGGCATCTACTACAACACCGGTGAGGGTGGTCTCCACGAGGATTTCTACTGCTACGGCGAGAACACCATCGTCCAGGTGGCCTCCGGCCGGTTCGGCGTCCACGGGGACTATCTGAACGCAGGCGCGGCCATTGAGATCAAGATGGGCCAGGGTGCAAAGCCCGGCATCGGCGGGCATCTGCCTGGCGCGAAGATCGTCGGCGACGTGTCCCGCACCCGTATGGTGCCGGAAGGCTCGGACGCCATCTCCCCTGCCCCCCATCACGACATCTACTCCATCGAAGACCTGCGTCAGCTGGTCTACTCCCTGAAGGAAGCCACCCACCATCAGAAGCCCATCATCGTTAAGGTGGCCGCCGTCCACAACATCGCCGCCATCGCCAGCGGCATCGCCCGCAGCGGTGCGGACATCATCGCCATCGATGGGTTCCGAGGCGGCACCGGTTCTGACAGACGCCGTAGCACTTTACGGCGGCTCTCTCTCCGTCGGAGAAGGGCCTCTCCTCGACGATTTTCAGCTCGCCGGTGTAAAAATCAAAGTCGGTCTTTACATAGGTGAAGCCGTTGATTCTGGAGATGATATACGCC
>JABLTO010032632.1_pt1 | contig 34978 bp, 38 predicted proteins | sample 7160091 | NCBI WGS metagenome assembly JABLTO01 (sample SAMN14651225, study PRJNA627086) | human gut metagenome | isolation source: feces | host: Homo sapiens
TAATCACCACTATCCAAAAATTCTGATGTTCTAAGATTTTGCCAACCGATTCTTGCGTGCATTGTACATATCTCCGACAGCTTACGCTGTTCCCAAGCATCGGTAAATCCGGCAAATCTGATCTGTGGTGTATTGCTCATAATATGCCCTCCAATACCTTCATCAGATCGGCAAGTTCATTCTTCGTATCAGCATCGGCAGCGGTCAGCTCGCCCATCTGTGTGATAAGGTCGGTGGCTGCTGTGTCCATTTCTGCGGAAATGTCGGAAAACTCGCTTGCCAGGTCGCTCAGGCTGATCTGTTCTTCCTGTTCAAAAGTATCGACGTAACGAGGGATATTGAGGTTGTAGTCGTTCGCCTTGATCTCCTCATAAGTCGCAAGGTGCGCTTCTTTCTCCACGTCCTGACGGGCTGTGTAAAGCTCGATGATATGGTCAATATTCTCAGGACTCATGGAGTTCTGCTTCTTGCCCTTGACAAACTGCTGTGAAGCATCAATAAAGAGAATATCACGTCCGTCACGGTTCTTCTTCAGAGCAATGATTGTTGTCGGGATAGAAGTGTTATAGAACAGGTTTGCAGGCAGACCGATAACGGCATAAATAGCACCGCTGTCGATGAGCTTCTGTCTGATCTTGCCCTCAGCAGCACCACGGAACAGAACGCCGTGGGGCAGAATGATAGCCATAGTACCTGTATTTTTCAGATGATAGAAGCCGTGAAGCAGAAATGCGTAGTCTGCTTTGGACTTCGGCGCAAGCACACCATAGTCGGAGAAACGGCTGTCATTCAAAAATCCCTGTGCCGCAGACCACTTTGCGGAGTACGGAGGATTCATCAGCACCATATCGAAATCCGTTTCTTCGTCCGTGGGCCAGTCCGCATCGAGCGTATCAGCATTACGGAGCGTCTGATTTTCGGGATCAACTCCGTGCAGGAACATATTCATTCGGGCGAGGTTGTATGTGGTCGTGCTAAGTTCCTGACCGAAATAGCGGATATAGTCGGGCTTGTGTGAGAACTTTCTTGCGTTCAGAAGCAGAGAACCCGATCCCATAGCAGCATCATACACCAGAAGTCCCTGCTTGTCCTCCTGTCCCTGAATAGCTACACGGGTAAGGATCTGTGAAACTGCCTGCGGTGTATAGAATTCTCCGGCTTTCTTTCCTGTTTCACTTGCAAACTGACCGATAAGGTATTCGTAAGCATCACCGAGAACATCGCCCTCATGGTTCAGCAGGTCGGCTTCATCGATCTTCTTGACTACCTCTGCAACGGTAGCAGACTGCTTCTGCTCACCGGAGCCAAGTCTTGTGGAGTAGAGGTCAACATCAGCGAACAGATTTGCAAAGATAGGATCGGACTGCTCCACATGATTGAATGCCTTTTTGAGCATTTCACGCTGAAAAGCGTTCTTGCTTGCCGCCTCTGCAAGTTTTGTGTATGTAAGCTCAGGCTCGATAGTATAGTGGTAGCTCTCCTTGATGTCCTCCAGAAGTTCCTCGGCATCTTCGGTGCTGTAAACTTCCTCGTATGCTGCCTGTGCTTCTGCCATAGATTCAGGCTTTTCGTTATTGAGAAGGTCATAAACGTGTGTCAGGAATGTATCGGACAGATACTTATAGAATACGATTCCGAGAAGATAGTTCTTATATTCATTAGCGTCCATTTTACCGCGCAGAATATCCGCACCAGCCCAAAGAACGCTCAAAAGGTCTTTACTGTTTTCATTTGCAGCCATTATGGTTTCCTCCTATTTTCAGTTCACTCATGCTCAGGTACAGCGTGAGTGATATACATAGATAATTATACCATAATTCCGTCAAAAATACAAGTGGAATTCGACGAAATTTTGAAATTTTCATCAATCAGCAGTTGACCGTTCAGAACAACCTGTGATATATAAACCATACCAACTTTGAACCCACTGGATTCAAAGTTCCACTAAAACAAAAAGCTGGCACGAAGCCAGCGTTTTAAATACCCTTTTATTATCTGCTAATTATCGTCATTGACAGTTCCAAACAACTCGTCAAATTTACGCTCTAGCTCCTTCTGAAGGTCAATATCGGAAGTTGATATTCTGCATCTGTCATCGGACAGAATATCCTGTTCCTCTTGATTTCTTTTTGACTTTAAAGGAGCTTTGAGCTCCCTTATAAAGTCCTCGTGGAATTTACGAATAAAAGACATTTTACAATTACCCCCCCTTTAATTTCTCTCAGTTTCTCGGAGACTCCTTTCATAATTCTGCGTAACTCTCTGATATGCTTTGTTTTGAAGTATATCGTATCTCTGCGTTATCACAGGACGTTGTCCACGTCTAAATATTACCTCTCGTCCCAAAGGCATATAAAGAATTTCATCTAATGGCACATTAAGTCGCTCACTTATACTTCGACAGGTTTTTAGGTTCATACCGCCCATATATACATATGTATCACAGTTGTCAATAATAGTTATAGCATCTTCGATACCATACATACGCTCCAGCTGGGATTCCGATTGTAGAAGTAGCATCACGCTTATCTGTTTTTCACGGAAGATAGAGATGTATTCTGGGAAGTTGAGAATCCGTGAGCCGGTAGCGAAGTCATCGGCAAGAACACTCACTGGTACAGGGAGCTTTCCACTTGGCAGTGACTCAGCATACTCAAACAACTGCTTGAACATCTGTGCATAGAACATATTAATGAAGCAGTTTAAGGCAGGATTCACAGCTGATGTTGTGATGAAGAGAACGTTTTTATGGTTTGCAATTTCTTCAAAGTCCACCTTTTCTTTGTTAGAGATCATTTTCCGCAGTTCTGGTGAGAAAATAGTATCTATGGTTGTATTCAATGTCCCATACACGCATCTCGCTGTTTTGATTGGAAGAACATTGAAAGAATTCCAGCATGTCGCAGCAAAGCAGTGAGGATCTTTCTGCGCAATTTGCTCAAACTTCATATCAAGTGTTGTTTCAATTTGACTTCCACCCTCTGTGATTGTAAGACTATTATTCAGTTTTAGCACATCAGTGAAAGTTGGATTATCTACTGTCATCAGAACATAAGCAATCAAAGCAGAAAGAAGACTTACTGCCGCTTCGTCCCAATACGGATCAGCAGTAGTATTTTCTTTTCTGGGATTCGCTTTCACAATGGATTCTGCAAGAAAGGTGATGTCAGAATAACTGGATACATATGCAAGTGGGTCATAAGCAGCATTGCTTTCAGTCGGTCGAACGAAATTGAGATCCTGTACTGTATAGCCACGTTCCAGAAATACATCACGATACTTGTCAACGATTCTTCGCTTGGTGCAGGTTACAATCAGGCTGGAGTTGAATGTTTCAAGGAGGCGCGGCTCTATGATGGACATTGTCTTACCTCCTCCGCTGCTGGCACAAACGATCACATTATTGTTCAGACCTGTCTCATTACAGTCGGTACTGAAGACTGCATTGAAACCTTCTCCAAGAATCATTCTATCCGCCTTCATATTTTATCCCTCCATCAATTTATCAAAGTTGACAATTTCGTCTGCGAGACCAAAGTCTACGCTCTCCTCCGGACTAAAATAATGATCAAAGCTTGTTGCATCCTCGATTTCCTTTGTAGTCTTACCGGTATGCTTTGCGAGAATCTGATTCATCTTATTTCTGGTATCCATAAGGCTGTCAGAAATCGAACGAATGGAAGAGGCGTTCCCGCCGACACGGTTTCCCAAAAGCGGCTCATGGAGCATCAGTTCACTGTGCGGGAACATATATCTGCCATGGTTTCCGCTCGCAAACAGGAGAGCACCCATAGAGTAAGCTGTTCCCATACAGTACATACGAATCGTTGTCTTGCAGGATTGGATACAATCGTACATGAGCAAGCCAGATGAAATCTCTCCGCCCGGACTATTGATCAGTACATCAATGGGCTTGCCACTGTCCTCCTTGCACAGGAGAAGGATCTGCTTGATAAAGAGACAGGCCTTCTCCTGGTTGATTTCCCCCTCGACAAAGACCTTACGGTCTGCAAGAAGCCGAGTGTCCATTGGCACAAGTGTGATGCCATTACTGGATTTTACCTGTATATTCATGCGTTTGTCCCTCCTTTCATATCGAACAGATCCGTACGGATGTCAGTGCTGTCTCCCTCCTCAGAAGTCTGCGCTGACTCATCAGTATCAGTAATTCCGAAACGCGCAGCAAGACGTGCAACCATTGCCTCCATGTCACCTTCTTCAGATATAGCTGTGTCATCATCACTGAACAGTTCAGCAAGAATACTGCGAATCTCGCTTTCACTATACTTCTCACATTTTTCAACTGCCGCCTTGCCAGATGTATCATTAAAGATGATGTCTACGATTCCCGAGCCATAGTGGTTAAACATGGTTGCAGGACAATAGATGCTCCTCTTAATCATCTCAGCAGTAGGAGTAACACCTTTGCAAAGTACATGAACCTTAAAACGAACTTCGCCATCATCATAGTCCATCTCAAAGTTGCCCATCTTCAGGCCGTAGTTCGCACGACAAATGAACTCTGCTAAATTCATCATCATATTAGCGTCGTTCTCATCTGCACCAAGCGGACTGATTGCGTAAACGAGGTATTCGTCTTCCTTGATGTCAACGATGTAGTGGAGCTTTTTCAGCTTGCCCTTAAGCCCCAATCCGAACTTGAAAATTCCACGCTCTTCCTCAAAAGAGAAGTGCCAGTCGTCGGCAGTAAGAAACCTTTTTACTGCATTTGCGATGTCGATAGAATAAGTTCTTTCTTTCATGAAAATACCTCCTGTATTATGTAAACTGTATACCTATTAAGATTTGCTAATGAACGTGTGTATGAAAATAAGCAAACTATAAGATTTCCTTACATACACCCGAACACTTATATGGTATATTTATTAAGCAACTGCCACCTTTACCTCAAAACAATAATATTCAGGCTCAAAGTTATCTGTAAGCCGATAGAGAGAATGATAAAAGTTAGATCCGCAGTTGAGAATATCGTGTGTATAGTACACTTCCATTCCAAGCTCGGCTACAATTCTTGAAATCTCCTTGTTGTGTTCCTCGTTTTCGCCAAGGATTATGAGATTAGGAAGTGTGCCGGCATCCAATTTCCAGCTGTTTCCCTCCCAATTATCAAACAGAAGCCGATATCTTTCAAGCTTGTCCTTTAAGTACTGCTCCCAATAATCGCCACGTCGTACGGTTTCGTAGAAAAGGATATCGTTATTCAGGCAGACTGCTAAAGAAGGACGGACTATACCGTTCTTTTCCTCTTTTGAATTGATTACCTGTCCGTATTTGATCCAGTCAATATGTACTCCAGACTTAAAGTATGCGATCATCAACTGGTTCGTTGCAAGCTTTCTCTTAATATCAGCGGGCGGAAGTGCAACCTGCATAGGACCGAATGAATGAGGGATACCCAGCTCTTTCGCTATCTCTGATCCATACTTGTTCAGGCTGTAAGCGTAGAACTTTGCACAATGCTCCTCGTCGATGCCGAAATGACAGGCACGAAGGATATTATTCTTTTTGAGACGTTCAAAGCAACTCTTGAGTACGTTATCGGAAAACTCAACACCTAAAAGAGTAAGGCATTCACCAATTTGCTTAGAAGTCATAAAGCCGTATGTTGCCACCAGAGAAATCACCTTTTTATCAAAAGATGTGATATGATTGTTCTCGACATTGCTGATTACTACTGGATAAGGTACACTATCAGTGTGCTGGTAAAGACACTTCTCATCTGTGAAGCAGGCGAAGGAGTTGCTGTTAGGAATTGCCTCGCTCGCCATATCATAGCTGTGCTTGTAGCTAATCTGATTGAGATAAGGGTTATAGTTACTCATAGTAAAGCTCCTTTCATTTAGCCATTCATGGCTTTATCAAGCATTTGGTTTAATGTATTCTCAAATGTGGAGATGCCACATATGAAGTACTGATAGAAATAGGAGATGCACTTAGTTGCATTTTCATCAGTCAAGGTAGAATTGAAAAGCAAGAAGCGGTCGGGTATAAGATGCATCCACTCAGCTGTAAGCCGATAGCGATCGTAATCGCAGAAGTTTAATCCGGATTTGATTTCAGCCCCGAAAACCATATCACTTCCGAGAGAAAACATAAGGTCAATTTCGTGTTTTACACCCTGCTTGTCTTCCACCTTAAGATTAGAGTATACTTCGTATGACAGGTTATGATCTTTAGCATATTTCTTGACAACGTTAATGGCAACCTGCTGACTGTACAGTTCGAGCCATACGCCTGAGAGAAAATTCTTCACTCTAGCTGCTGATGATACGTTACCTGAAATACTCCACGTATTGATAAGCATCTGACTGAACACACCGCAGTTCTTCATGATATTAGCGATTTTGATGATTGCTCCACGCTTGCTTACATCTAACTTACTGAGGTTGTACTCGAAGTGACCTTCCTTATTGCAAATGGACTTACGAAGAAGGTGGAGAAAATCCTCTCCCAACGGTAAGCACTCTGCAATAGCGTTTACGAGATACATAATCGGATCAGTAGAAGGAACACACTTCTCTGTAATAATAATATTGTTTTTCTCAAAAAAACTTACAATAGCAGATTTACTATCAGTTGAGCTCGGCTCGTTAGCTACAACATTGTTCTCACAAGTTGTGCTTTTATCCGCATTGGTTACTGCCGGACAGTTTTCTTCAACCAATGCCTTATCAACTTTATCGGCGATATTAAGAGATGCATCATTGATAATCGGAACGTATTTTTTCAACATACGAATTCCTCCTTGAAGATGTTTTAGTGAACTGTGTTTCACTGTAATCAGTATAGCACATATCACAGTATGGGTCGATGATAACAGTTGGATATATTTTGGATAAATCCATACCCCTCTTTCCAACTGCTATCATGAGGTAATGCTGTAACGCACTATTGTTTTACGAAGAGTCCCTTTGTACCTCTTCCAACTGTTTATTGCATTCCATGCAAGCAACTTTCACCGTTCTTGTTGCTCTAATACTCAAACCACAGCAAGGACATATGTACTTGCGTGTACTGGACTTTGCTTTGCTTTTTTCATTCCCTGTATTATCTTCCGAGTTCCCATTGGATTCATTGTCATTAATCAGGAAATCAAAAGTTCTGAACAGTTTGATTTTCCCGCCCCATCCTTGCTCATTTACATAGTTTACAAGTTTGCTTGATGGGGAGGTTACGCTGAATCCAATGCCGGGAGCTTGTACAATAATGAGATCACGCTTTTCGCATTCCGCCTTGAAACGTTTGTTATGATATCTGCCATGTCTGCTTGTATCTTTTATGTTGTTAAGGCAGCAATAGTAGTGAACCATTTCGTGAAGCAATGTGCTAATGATTTCGACAACTGGTCTTTTCAGACTTTCAGCGCCCATGTTGATTTCCTTTATCGGTGTACCGTTATCACTCCAAGAATCCCAGGGAGTAAAGTGACCGTGTGCTCTCGGTGTTGACTGAATAGTAATTGCAATTTTTGGAAGTGCACTTTCAAAATATCGTTCATTCAATACGTCAAATGCGTTCTCAAGGAACATCACTTCTTCAGAGATTTTCATGGTTTTGCCTCCTACGTTATAAGCGTACTGTCGGTTGAATGATTCTGAATTCTACTACTCTTATTATAAATTATTAATCAAGTCGTTGTAAATGATAATTGTTGGATAAGCCATACAAAACCATGGATAAAAATTGGATTCTTCCTACCAAGATCTTTGTACACTACTTTACAAATAGTATAATTGGAGGTGCTAATTGAGGCTGCGTTATTTCACTAAATTTTCATTGACTTTTATGCGTAAATATGATATAATAAACAATATATAAACGTAAATCCAAAACGCCGAACGTACAAAAAAAGTGAGGTGATAATTCATGTTCAAACACTACTTCAATATGGCAATTTTATACATGTGTCTTTATGGGAAAGAGAACTTCATTCCCACCGATGCTCAAAAAGACAATGGTTATCAGGTGATACCTTTACATTTCACAGTCGCCAATGATAGTTTTAAAATTAAATTAGAGGATTATATTTATTTATATACTTCTGCACCAGGCATAACCACATCAAATCCAAGAGCACTTACTTGTTATTTTTACGGAGTAACGAAATTCGCAAATAGAACAGGATATGGAGCCGGCAACATATTACGCAGATCTAGGGGAACTATAAATGAAATTAAGGGATATTGCAGTTCTTTTATTGAAATGTATTCTCCTAAAGATGGATTTAAATCTAAGTTGATTACTGCACTTTACAAGGATGGCTATAACGATCAATTTATTAGAAACATACTCATCAAAATTGAGAACAAAGATAACTCATGGTTTTACACTCTTTATTATGAGGCAATAAATAAGGAAGCAGGTTATTTTGAAAGTGATACAGATAGGACTGATGTAACAGTATTAGACCGCTTCGACGAAATAGAAAAATCGTGTGAGAAAGTATACTCTGAACTCGTTGATGAATATAATAAACCAAAAGAAAAGGAAGATAAAGCACTACCTGCAAGTGGTGCTGATGATAATACTGACATTCATCAACTAGCTGTTGATTGGTTTAATACTCAAAGTAGCACTGGTAGGTATAGGGGTTACGGGAAATCAAAAGGTAAGCGCCAAATAAAAGAGATAAAGAATAAGCTTGATACCGCAGACAGCGAGCCTCGATATCTTATTGACATTATTTTTGATGAAAGCGACAACACACACTCTATTAACCTTTGCGGTAAAGGCGGTTCAGGTAAAACATTTCAAATTCTTCGTTCGATAGACACTATTTTAAACGACAAGCCAACGATTCTTCCATTTTATATTCCTTTGAGCAGCTTGGAGTTCAGCGATTCAAAATCGAATTGTATCGTCGAATACCTGGCTAATGAAGTCGGATTCCTTAGCATAGATCAAACAAAGAAAACCCTAAAGAAAAAAGGGGCAAGCATTATTTTGTTTGCTGATGGACTGAACGAGATAAGTGATCCTGCGATAAGAAGAAAAATAGCTATTGATATTTGTCAATTAAGGCAGAAGTATAAGACCAGATTCCTTGTATCCAGCAGACAAGATCATACTGATTTATTTAACACTCTAAATTATGGAGAGGACAAGTACTTTATAAAAGCAGAAGTGCTTGATCTTAGTGAGGAACAAATAAACGAGTATTTCTTAAAGGTTAAATGCTCTGTTATGTATGAAGATGTTCCTGTTCCTACTAGAAAGCTATTACATACACCTCAAGGCTGTGTTATGTACGCTGAACTCATAGGTAGCGATCTTGAAAATACAATAAAAATCAAGTCATTAGGCGAATTGTTAGAATGTTATTGTAATAGTATCCTCGGTGTGGATTCACACAGTCAGAGTAATCAATATGAAAAGCCTCTTATGGAAATTGGTTATCATATGGTTCTTAACGGATGGTTTAATATTTCTGAGGACGAGATAGAAGAACTTGAAAATATTTCGTCTGAGGATAAACGCATTTTGCTTTCAGACAAATCGCCTACATGGTCTATTTTCATAAAAAATAATAATGGTGATTTTGAGTTTACACATCAGAATTATAGGGATTTGTTCTGCGCAAAAAAATTTGCTTCATTAATTAAAAAGATATCTCCCAAAACACTTTCACATGATCTTGAGTCCATATTTGTAACTAATAATGTTACTATGAATGATGAGATACTGGAGTTGACCTCCGCTTTCATAGGAAATGGAAGAACATCTATTCAGTCAATCATAGACATTGTTCGAGAGAATGTAGATAATCTTTCTGGTAAATATGCGGATAATTATGATTTCCCTCTAAGCGTGCTGATACGTATTTATGCTTTTGCACATAATAACAACATTTCCGATTTAAACCTAAGTGACTTAGATTTGACAGAGGTATGCTTGAATGGATATGAATTATATGATAGAGAATCCGGAAATGGAACAGAATTGTTCGGTGCAACAATAAACTTTAATACCGTTCTTAAAGTAGGATTTCCTACCGGCTCATCTGCAATATGCACCTTTGTCAATAACGACAAAACATACATAGCGGCATTTGATCGGACTACAGCAATGATAATCGATGTTGAAGAAAATCAAAGGCAACTTGTTAGAAATCTGTCTGATTTTGGATGGGTTAATATTGCCTATCCTACAGCCATAGATGGGGAAGTCTGCATCCTATTGGGGTGTGATAGCGGAAAAGTTGCTGTATTCTACCCTAACAGACCGAAGAATAAAACTAAAGTAGCCCTGTTTGATACAAATTTAAAAAGCAAAGACGGCATACAAAGCATTATTCAAGTAAAGAAAGATAATAAAGATTACTGGTTATGTAGTAATACAGATGGATGGGTCTTTGTATACGACTGCACGAATAGCATACTATTAGAACCTATCTCAGTCTGTGATAATGAACAGGAACGATTAGACGTTATTGATGCTTGGAATAAATACGATTCCAAAATGATAGTAGCGTGCCGAATGGATTATGATAGGACAAATAATCAGGTTCTGATATCTTTTGGCAACAAGGTTTACAGAATGGACTTAGCATCTGACAGATTTGAAGTTACGAAATATGATATTGAATGGAATTACCAAACACCCAGACTGATTAAAGATATTAAAGTAACTCAAAGCTATTTATTTATCAACGAAATAGATGCTGTTTCTGTCATACGTAATGGCGTAAAAACTTGGGAATTTGTAATAAATATAGAAAAACGATTATCAGACAGAGAACAGCTTTTACGAAACGACCTTAAATTAGACGCTGAAAAGATACAGGACGTAATTGCTCTTGAAAGAAGCATTTCTACTACATATGGCAAAAAAATCAAGAACTTTTACTTCCAAAAATTCTCGACCATTCCCGATGGACTATATAAAAAAGAAGAGGGCGTGCTAGTCGGAATCAAAACGCCAAACGAATCCCTCTATAAACAGCTTCCGCAGTTTATTGAGATTAAAGTACGTTCTTCATGCAAGTCAATCGTGAAACACAATAATATAACTCCTATACATACTAACCAATCTCTTGCAACCCACACGGGTGTGTATTATAAACTAAAGTCGATGCCCGATACTATTCTTCTTGCAACAACATCTGATGATAGATCAATAGATTTGATAGCGCCTCATGCTGAAGAATTTGTTCCGCAACATATTGAAGGAGCATACAATGGGGTTCGTGATATTGAATTTATTGATGATACACACTTTATATGCGCACAATATGATGGTTCTTTAATACTATTTTCTCTTATTAAGACAGGAGTTAACAAAAAATCATCATGGAGATTAACTAACGTTATCAAGTCTCATCATGGCTGGGTTTGGAAAGCAGGAATCTATGAGGAATGGACGACCGAAAACCAAAAAGTCGTTTCATGTTCATATGATGGTACTGTAAGAATTACTGATTTTTCCAACTCCGAAACAAGCGTTCCAATTATTAAATCAAGTCAACCGATTCGAGGAGTTTATAGGAAAGACTCGGATATATGGGCTTTTTCTCCCCAGTCTATGTACCATGCAAAATTTGTCGAAGGAAAATGGCTATCTGATGATGTCTATGATGCAAATGATTTTGGTATTCCACAATTAAACATTAGTTTAATAGCAGATTTAGACAATGACGTACCTTTTGTATTTTACAATACAGGAAAAGGCACTCAAGGGTATATAGCTGCTTTTGAGAATCACAGCAAATTGATAAATAAGATAACTTGTGAAGAGGGCGTTTTCCTTCGTAAAATAAAACAGTATTTCTACAAAGAGAATGCTTATATGGTTGTTGTTGGATCAAAGGATAAAATGGCTTATGTTGCTATATATCAACGAGTTGATAATAAATATCAATCTGAGCCGATATCATCTTGCTCCATGTCCTCAGCGACCCCAAATGATTTTACAATTGTAAATTCTAAATGGGGAGATTACATTATAATCGTAAACAGCAATAATTCGATTTCAACTTGCAGAATAAATTCCGATCTATCATTGACGGAAGATAAACTATTGACAAATCTTACAGGACAACCGCTTTGCATAACATCAAACGGCGATCTAATACTTGTGGGATTATTAAACGGAAAGATTCTACAAGTAGTGATGACTGATAACAGTGAAGACAGCTTCAATTTTAGTTACAAGGATTTTGCTTTCACTCATGCGAATCTTTATTCAACCCCCAATGTCGATTTAAGTGAGTGTGAGATTCAAGATGAAGAATCCTTCAAAGCACAATTGAAAGATTATTTTTCTTTCGACTAAAAGGAGAAATATTATTATGAATAATAAGCTTTATGAGATTGTAGAGATGCCAAATGGTATTAAAATGTTATCCGTACTTCCTATTAACGCCACCGGTGTGGCTGAAGCATACTCTACGATTAGAAACAGTCCTGGAGGAGTAAGTAAAGGCGATTGTGGGCCGTTCAGTACAAATCTTTATAAGAAACTCGGATTAGAGGAAGGCTGTGAAGACTTTAGAACCGCCTGTGATGCTATTGGCATCAGCGACAGAGAGGTAATTACTAATCGCCTAACGGCCATTACGGATAAGGTACGTATTGTTAGTAGCAAAGACCTGGTTGATTATGACATTTATGACGAACCTGCTGCTCCTAGAGCTGATGGGCTGGTAACAACCGATAATTCCATAGCTTTGTTTAATTATGCTGCAGATTGTGCGATAACTGTTATGCTTGATCCCACTCTCAGAATAATAGGCAGTCATCATGCTAGTTGGCGAGGCTCACTGCTTGGTATCTTCCAGAATCAAGTAAAGGCTTTTATTGAATTAGGATCTAACCCTAAAGACATAATTGCTGTTGTTTTTCCTTCTATTGGTGTAGCTAATTATGAAATGGGAGAAGATGCTGTAAAAATGTTTGATGATGCAGGATATGGGGAATTTATTGATCATTCCTCGTTTGACAAACCTCATGCGGATTTACCTCGCATGAACAAGCATATTCTCTTATCTTGCGGCCTTAAAGAGAGTAATGTTTATATAATGGATGATACAGATACTTTTTCTGACTCTGATATGTGGCATTCCTATAGACGTGGGCCTATAATTGACGGAAAACATCTCAATGGCATGAATGGATATTTTATCAAGCTTAAATAATTCAATATATTTCGTCACAAACATCTATGAATACGGGAACAACAATAATTAGTTGTTCCCGTATTCAGTATAATGTATTACTGTTTCTTTTGATAGGAGATGATCTGTGTGGACGTAACCATTAAAGAAATAGCTGAAAAGCTGAAAGAGTACGATAATTACAGTGTTGTATATCATATCCGTCCTGATGGCGATGCAGTCGGAAGTTCATTTGCTCTTGCTTTAGCTTTGCAGTCTATTGGAAAGAAGTGTACTGTTAAAGGTCAGGACGAGATACCTCGTATCCACAGATATATGACAGATAAAGTACAGCTTGATGAGGTTGCTGATCCTGTTTATATCGCAGTGGACTCTGCTTCACGCCATAGGGTTGGCATTTTTGGCGATAAGCACTTCACGTTCTGCATAGATCATCACCACAACACTTTTGATAATGTGGACTATCGCTATGTTGAAACGGACACAGGTGCTTGTGCTGAACTTATCTACAAGATCATCAAGGAAATGGGTGTCACTGTCACAAAGCAGATAGCCGATCTGCTTTATACAGCTATCGTTACCGATACGATGTGCTTTAGAACTACCGATACCCGGGTGCAGACCTTTGAAGTAGCCACTGAACTTGCTAGGGCAGGTGCTGACGTTTACCATATCGGCAGGATAAACACATTCATCAAGTCGGCAGGCAGAATGAAAATCGAAAACATTCTGCGTGACAGCTTTCACTTCACCTATAATAATCAGATCGTGACGAGTATCATCATGCTGAAAGACCTTGAAACAGCAGGTGTGCTTGACTCCGACATTGAGGGCATAAACAGCCTTGTTGAGCAGATAGAAGGTGTCCGCATAGGTGTTACGATCAGAGAGCTTCCTGACGGACGAATGAGATGCTCCATGAGAAGCAACGGTGAGATCTCCTCGAACGATATTTGCAGAATACACGGAGGCGGAGGTCATTTTCATGCCGCTTGCTGTGAGCTGGATATGAGTGCGGCAGAAGCAAGAGAGGTTATGGAACGGACTTGCCGTGAGTACCTTGAAAGCAAAGAACATGGCAGAATTTATGTATTCATAGGGGCTTCCGCTTGCGGAAAAACGACATTATGCACAATACTTGATAAGGAGTATGATACGGTGCATAAGGTAGTGACCGACACCACACGTTCTCCCCGTAAAGGAGAACAGAATGGCATACACTACCATTTTGTAACTGAGCAGTTTTTCCGCAATAATCTACCCCTTTATGCAGAGGTGAATATATACGATAACTATTACTATGGGTCGAATGGAAAAAGAATTGCAGATGCTCTGGACGGTGGCAAAGCGGACGTTGTGATCTGCCTTGACATCAACGGTGCGAAAGCCCTCAAAAAACACTATGGTGAACAGGTCAGAGTTATATACGTTCACAGGGATACTGAGAAGATCTACACCGCAATTGATGAGCGTGTTGCCAATGGGGAAATAACTGCCGAGAGTGCAGTTCATCGCAAAGAACAGGTTCTGAGAGACATTGAGAGCCGTAATGATCCTGCTATCGACATTGAGGTAGATAATAACGGAACATTGGAGAGTTCTATCAACCAGCTGAAAGAAATAATGGGCTTATAACAGCTGTCGAATGGATAGTATGATCAACAATAATCTTTAGTTCAAGGATGTGATTACATGACAATTCCTAAAATGATACTCTTTGATTATGGCGGAACTTTGCTTTATGAACCTAATTTCGATCCTGCAAAAGTAAATTCAAAGTTATTGGATTTTGTAGTCGATACTCATGGTGTTAGCGCACAGGAGTATAATGAGTGTGCAACAAAGATATTTGATGAAATAAGGGCTTGCAGCGGCGGCTGTCTTGAAGTGAATGAGCACCTGTTTCTTCGCTATATGGCAGACTATTTCAAGTTTGAATTTTCAGCACCAATTGAACAGATTGAGCAGGAAATGTTTGATACCACTGAATGCAGATACACGCCAAGCGTTAGGGAGATGATTCGTTTTCTCAGAGATAATGGCATTAAGACCGGTGTTGTCAGCAATTTGTGCTGGTCGGGGCAGGCATTGAAGAAGCGATTGAGAGATAGATTTCCTGAACACAACTTTGATTTAGTGATTACAAGCTCAGATTTTTTCTTTCGCAAACCAAGCATACAGATATTTGAATCAGCTATAAGGAAATCCGGTTTTGATGCTGATGAGATATGGTTCTGCGGAAACAGCCTGAAAGCCGATGTTATAGGCGCTCATAACGCAGGATTGTTCCCTGTCTGGTACAATGACAGTTCTATTGTAGAGCTGGGACATGAAACAGGCAACAGTGAGGTAACGAGCCTTGATTTTGAATATTTGCAGATAAACAGCTGGACAGAGTTTATGGACTGCTTGACAAAAATACTATAAACTGATTGATCTGAGGTGATGATGTGGAGCTAACAAAAGTAACTGACCGAATTTGGTACTATCCCTTTGAAAAGGAACGTGACCGTCCTATTCTCGGCTATGTTAAAGGCGATGATTGGAGCCTTGCCGTGGACTGTGGACATTCAAAATATCATACTTTGGAATTCTATTCGGCATTAGAAAAAGCCGGTCTGCCGCTTCCGTCAATTACCGTTCTGACCCACTGGCACTGGGATCACAGCTTCGGAATGTGGAAAATCAATGGAAAATGCATATCAAATGAACGGACTAAGGATCACCTTATGGAGTTCAAGAAATGGTATCTTGAACATGACACTGAGGACTTTTTGGCGCTCGATGAATCCATACGCAAAGAATACGAAGATTATTATGATATACGAAAAAATCCTGTAATCGTCACTGTGCCTGATATTCTATTTATTGATGAAATGAGGCTTGATGCAGGCAATTGTCCTATACGTTTATTGCAGACAGAAGCTCCGCATACTGACGATTCCACACTTATAGTCGTGGAGAATGAAAAGGTGCTGTTTCTGGGCGATGCCGCAGGTGGTGTGTTCCCGACATGGGAGAAAGATCCTGTCCTGTGCCGTAAGCTGGCTGATACGATAGAAGGTCTTGATGTTAGTATTTGTCTTGAAAGTCATCATTTTCCGCAGACAAAGCGGGAGATGATTGATGATTTGAGATCAATCATTTAGGAGGTAAGAATATGCGTTTTTATTTAGATACTGATGATTATGAAAGCATTAAAATTGAAATGTCTGATAAAGATGGAGAGGTTCAGGACATAATTCAAGAGTTTTGTTTTGCAATGGCATCTTTCTTTGTGGATATGGCTAATAAACTTGATTGCAATACAGAATCAGCCAAAAGCCTTCAGAAAGTATGCTCTTCATGCATAGAACGAGATATAAACGTTATACTTGATAACGAAGTATTGGATTCTGATAATGAAGAGGAAATTAATGATGAGCAATTATCTGATTTGACAAAGATGATGGCAGAACATGGTTTTGCAGAAGACGAAATTAATAATATTGTTGAAGTTGTGAAAAGCTGTGGAAGTATGGAATCTGCCATTGATTATTTAAAAGAGATAGGTGAAGAAGCCGGCATTGATTGGGATAATGAAGACTTATAGGTTGAAAAAACTAATTAAAAGTCTGAGCAAGGTGAATGATATGAATAGAAGATCAAAAATATTTTTGTAAAGGAATACTAATGTTGCAGTACATCTAATAAAAGCCACGCAAATCGTTTGTGATCTGCGTGGCTTTTATCATTCCAACAATTCCTCCGTGAGCCTTGCTCCATACTTAATACCGTACAAAATGGCAGCGTGAAACATAGCATTTGTTACGTCGTTGACGAGCGAGTCTATTTCATGCGATTTCTCAGGCGGCAGCTCGTTTTCAATGAAGCTGTGCAATCTTTCTTCCGCACTGGTGTATTCTTCATCGACCAACAGAGTGCGGTCAAAGTCCAAACGTATGTGTTCCACCATATCTTTCAAAATGTCCATAGGTTGACCTCCTTGTAATGGCTATATTATAAGTATAAAGCAGTACAGGCTGAAAGTCCAGCCTTTTAGATAATGTCTGGATATGCGCCGCAAAAAAAGACCTCCGCAAGCGATTTTCCCATAACATAGCGCACAAAACAAAACAGGGAGCGTAACTTCACTCCCTGTTTTGTCATTTCTGTATCTCGATCACAAATTTCCCCTCAACGATTTTCAGTTTCAAGGTCTTGACATACCGATTGCAGAAATTCTCCATTTCCTTTTTCGTAGCTGTCACTCTTGATTCTTCATATAGTTTATGGGTAAGCTCTAAGGGGTTCTCACCTATGAGCGTCGGCAGGTGCTTTTCAAGTTCCGCAAAGAGTACCGCACGTTTCATATCCTCGGTGCCGGCGGAACAGAAATCATCAATTGAACAGTAATAGATACCGTGTTGAGTGAGAGCGTTCTTTATCGCTGAACCGCACTTTTCATACTCATACATCACAAGGAAGTTTGCGTCGGGCAGGCTCTCGATCAAGCCCCAATAGTCCGAGTCGCTCGATACGATGATGAATGAAGTCACTCCGTTCCGATAGAAGTCTGTGACCACACTTGCAGTCATTCTAACGTCTACAAGCGACTTCCTGTCGGTAACTCGGTCGATCTCAATATGCTCAACAGGTATCTGCGTGAATTTCGACAGCCAGTCCCAGCCTGTTGTAGTGTTCGGATCATCATAGAGCGTGATTTTTTCGATCCTGGCAAGTTCTTCTTGATTTAAGCCTTTAAGAACACTGTATAGTTTGAATGGATTGGAATTTTCACAGTCAACAGCAATTGCGGTCTTGGCTGAACTGTCGATAAAATTATAAATGTTGTTTCTGGTATCGTCATCGGCATCATGGTATTTCGTGTAATCGGAGAACACATCGCCGTTCATTTCATACAGAAGTTTGAGAAACTTGCGGTCAGATGAAAGAATACCGCCGTGATTACCAGGTGTCCAGTATATGTACTGCTGAAACGGATAATATTCGATGTTCGCCATGTACTTGGTAAACTCGTCCTTCATCACGTTCGGCTTATTGTATTTCGGGACGTAAAACAGGTTTCTGATATAGTCCCAATTTATCCAATCGTAGAAAAGCCCCGAACAGCTGTCAATATGCTCGTTTATAAGCCGTGTGAGATCCTGCATATACTTTTCGGAACGGTAATTCGCCTGAATGACCTGTATTCCCCATTTCTCAAGCTGTCGGATATTGTCTTTGTCATACCATTCAAGAGAAGTCAGGTTTTTCAGGTCAAAACGCATAGCGTCATCGGTCTTTTTGAAATGCTGAAACAATGAAGTCCTCAGCTTGCTCAGATAGCGGATAATAGTCGCTTCTTTGCTGGCATAGAGAGTATCGAGCGTAACGGGACATTCTTCCCTGAAACTCGTTTCCAATGCCGATTTTCTTACTCCAATCAGGTAGGCTATGGCAGTCACTACCTCTTTTGTATCAACGGTCAAGGTTATCCTCCTTTATCGCTTGTGTTTTCGATATGTTTATCAATGACCGTCATTATCTCATTAAGCCGACTTTCTCCGATACCTTTGATCTTGCTCAGATCGGCATAATCAATGGGGTGCGTTTCTTCCTCGGCTCTCTGATAGCCCTGAGCAAAGACATTTCTCACGAAAGTCTCCATTTCGGCACGGTTCATTGATTTGATCTGTTTGTATAATGCACGGTTTACTAATTCTTCGGTTTCGTTATCCATTGCATTTCACCTCCGATCTGCTCTATATCCTGATTATAGCACAAATGGCGGTATATTGTAACGGAATTTGGTTTGCAAAAGGTTTACAGATTGACTTTTTCGACCTTTTTTGATATAATTAGATTATAAGAATCTGTATAATAGGTGGTTGTGTTATGGCAATTCTATTACCACAAAACGATGTAAACATGGCTAAAGAAAGAAAATCCTTTCAAATTTTGTTTTCCAAGTTTAATGCAGAACATTGGGACTTTAATGGCAGGGATAATAGCGATCATGGAATGGATTATGAATTTGAGTATATTGAAGATGGTGAATATCGTGGATACAGAATGCTCACACAAGTAAAAAGTTCTGAAAGTGATAACGTGATAAAGTATTATGATAAGTTCCTTTCGTTCTCTAAATTGCCAGTCAGAACCGCTTCATATGCAATCACCTGTTCAAATCCTTTTTTATTATTTGTTGTGGATTTAAGAACGAATATCGTGTATTATCTCGCATTGCAAGATTACTTCATTTCAAACCCTGATTTAATGGAAAAGCTAAGCAAGAATAAAAGCTATATAACAGTACATATTCCTCTCTCTAATGTTCTCTCACCTGAGATAAGCGATGAACACTTGATAAGAATAGCAAAGTCATCGTACTGTTTCGTGTTTCCTGATAGACTGGAAAAAGTACGATAGTTTTCAAATCACTCAAACACGGATAGACCGTCCTAATCAGACGGCTATCCGTTTCTTATTATTCCGCATACCCACAATCCGTAACTGTAAGCTCGGTATGTTCGCTGTCCTGCGGATCGTAAATATCATAAATCACTGAACTGCACCCCATAGACTTGCAGAACTCTGTTGCTTGGTTCAGAAAATCAGGCGGTATATCCGTGAAAGTTCCATTGTTCTTGACAAGCATAACTCCGCTTTTCCGCAAGTCCTCTATAAAATCTTCACTCGTCATCATCATTCACCTCAAAACGTTCTTCGCCCTCGCTGGTTTCAAGGGTTACAGCGTGGGCATAGATCAGCCAATCGTTCAGACAGTCAAGGGTGCAGAAACTCTGGTTTGTGTCCTGGTGCTTGTAATAAGCCTTGCCTGCGGGTATCTCCTTATAACAGTTCGCACAAAACATTACCACACCTCACACATATATCATCGATTCAAACACGCTTTCCCTTGCCTGCTGCTGCAAAGCATTTCCTATCGCACCCTCAGTGACAATATCGCCTTTTTCGTGGGCTTCCTGAAACTCACGGCTGTTCGCTTTCAAAAGTTCCTCCTGACTGTCAAGAGCGTCGAACACCCTGTTGTCAAGGTCGGAGAGATACTGAAATATCTCCCCATTGTCCACAAGTCTCTGCAAGCGTTCGGGATTTTCCTCCTCCGAATAGTGCAGATGATAGCGGATATAGTCACGGAAGAAACGGTGTTCCTCGGTCTTGAATGTCTTAGGGTGAACGTGTGTGACCGTCTGTGTATCCGTATCCACTGACCACACGGGCATTTCGCCACGCTCAGGCACATTCACAAGCTCCTTGCTCTTAATGATCATAGCTGTACCTCACTTTTTCTTCTTCATCATAAAGTAACCGCCAACTCCGACACCGGCGGCGATAGCCACTCCTGCGATGATCGGCATAGGGTTGCTCTCAGACGCACCTGAACGGCTCTCAGAAACGCTTGAAGCGGTGTCGGGTGTAACTTCTTCACTGTCTGCACCAGAAACGTCCTCGGAAGCCGATTCCGTTCCGCCTGAGACCCTGCCTATAACTCTCGGTGAGCCGTTGCCGTCATCGTCGATATGCCTGCCCTGCGGCACTTCCGGTTCTTCATCGTCCTTTAAGGTGCTGAACGGCGGAAAGCTGTCTACGGTGTTGCCGTTTTCATCGGTCATGATCCAATTGTCCTGCCAATAGGTGAAAGAATAGCTGTGTTCAGGTGTTTCAATGGTCCAGTTGCCGTTGTCATCATCGTTGAAGTCAAAGTCCTCGATGTAACTGCGGTAGTAGTCCTTGTATTCGTATTTCAGTTCTCCCAGCTCAGACCAGTCATATTCCTCCGAGCCGTAGTTTTCATCAAGCCACTTGTCAAGCAGGTGGTGCTTGTACGATGCCTCGGGAAAGTCGATGCCGTTATCACCCTTGCCGTTCCACATATCGTCCCATATCTCGGCTTCAATGTAGTCTCGGTCAAGGTTTTCGGCAGCATAAGCTGTAACGGAAAACGGGAGTGCCGTTAAGATAAATGCGGATAACGTTATAATAAACTTCTTCATCGTTATTATTCTCCTTTAACCTGTCATCTGCCCGATCAGGACAGATGCTTCATATTTGCTCAGGTCACTGACCTGAATGTCTTTTCGTTTTTTCTTACGAGCAAGGCGCTGTATCAGGGCTTTCTGCTTGTCCGATGCAGGCACGTTCGCCCAGCGCATAACGTGTGGAATGTCCCATAGGTAAATTGCCTGCTGATAGTCGCACACCAAGATGTGATGCACCTCGTCAAGAATGTCCTGCATAGGTGCGGTGGGAACAGTCCTCACGATAATATCATCATGTTTGAGATACGCACTGCTGTTGCCCGTGATGTCCTCGGCGGTCACTCGGAAAATACGCCCCTCACCGATAGAACAGGTCATGTCTCCGTTTGGAAGAACAACATAGTTGACATTGTGAGTGTCATAGTTTCCGTTTTCAGCAAACAGCTTGATAAGCTGAACATTGATCTTCCAGTCGGGAGGGGGGGCAGGCTTGTTCAGTTCCTCCGTGACCATTTCTTCGATCTCTGTCAGGAACTTGCCCTGCAATTTCTCGGGAGGAATGTCTTTCGGTATCTCGCCAATGCCGAACAGGTCGGGAGCCTGGCAAATATCCAGCTTGCCCGTGATGCCCACACAATCTATAAGATTGAGAGCGTCCTTGCCTTCGTGCGTCCTCAGACCTCTGCCCACCATTTGCGTGTAAAGGCTTGCATTTCGTGTCGGTCTGGCGATGATGACCGTTTCGATCAGGGGCATATCAGTACCCTCAGTAAAGACCATGCAGTTCACAAGACAGGGTATCTCACGGTTTGTGAAACGCTCGATGATCTCCGCACGATTCTGCGTTTCCGCTGTCACCACAACAGCACCCTTGATAAGCTCTGCGATATGATAAGCGTGCTGTACCGTTGTGGCGAAGATAAGCGTCTGACCGACAGCCTTTTCATAGTAGGCTCTTGCAACAGCTTCGTTTTGTAGCGGATTGTCCACCGCACTTGAAAGCTCCGCAAGATTGAGGTCATCGCACTGCTTGTAGACTTCCGAAAGGTCAAAGCCGATGTCCACGGTAAAGCACTTCACGTCAGTGAGGTACTTGTGGTCGATACCCCATTTGAGGTTGCGTTCGTAGATGATCTTGCTGTATATCTCGCCCAGCTTTACGTTGTCGGCTCTGTTCGGAGTAGCCGTAAAGCCGATGTGAAGCCGTGGCTTGAAATAATCGTAGATACGGCGGTATGTGTCCGCAACAGCGTGGTGTGCTTCGTCCGTAATGATAATATCAAAATCATCGGGCGAAAAGCTGTCCAGCCGTCTGACAAGGCTCTGCACACTTGCCGACACAACTTCCTCACCGTTGCTGTGGTTGTCGGCTTGCTCAACACCAAAGGTGCAGTCAAAATACTTGCGTGGCTGCCACACCAATTCCTCACGGTGGGAGAGGATAAGCATACGTCCTCTCCGCTTTATGTGTGAGAAAATGACCGTCTTGCCTAAGCCCGTGGCAACTGCGACAAGATACGCTCCGCTTTCGGTATTGTTGATGATATTCACGCACTCCTGCTGGTAGTCTCTGAGGGTAATTGTCTCCATTCGTTCTCCTTTTCTATATATAGTTTCAGCCGTATTTTTCTTTCTGTTTCTTTATTTCATCTTCAAAATCTTCATGCCAAAGGACAAACACGGACGTATCATCTTCCAATGAAGCCCATACCGCTATACATTCAAAAATGTCTTCACAAGTGTTATAGTCCTTATAATCCGCAAGTTCTACCACATCGCCGCTGTCCAGTGTGGCTGTAAGTACAGCTTCATACATTGAGCCGTAATTATCCGGATAGCCGACACTCTTGAAGTAGGTGTCGGCATCTTCGATTTTGATTGTCTGTATATGCTGTAAAAACACGATCTCATTGAACTGAGTGGAAAGGCTTTTCAAGGTCATGCCTCGCTTTCCACATTCGCAAAATAGAAAGCAAGTGCCTTTTCAACAGTCTCCGTGACCTGTGCTTTCTTTGTCCCCGGTTCAAAGTATTTGTAGAACGTTTCCTCGCTGATCTTTACACTCTTTGGCTTCGGCTTTACGTCTGCTGTGCCTGTGATGATACGAACAATTGTGGAGGTGTCGATATTGCCTTCCTTGTCGGCGGCATCGTGGAGAGCCTTTGACTTCTTCATGTCAACCTTGAAATCCTCAGCCTGTTCAGCAACAACAGCCTGTGCCTTTTCGGACAGGAAGGAAAGTTCAACTCCTGCTCGGATAGCAATATCTCCACTGTCAACAAGTGCTTTCAGAGCGTCCGTCAGCTTGTTTATGCGGATAAGGCGGACAACTGAACCTTTGCTTAGTCCGTACTCTTTGCCGACTTGGTCGTTCGTATCTAACCTTGATCCCATTGGATTCAAGGTTGCTGTTTCGTCTGTTTCGGCTTCGGGATTTTCAAGAAGAACAAGTTCTCTCTGAATGTCGCTTCGCTTGCCGGGAGAAAACATTTCGCTGTGTCGGCTTGCAACAACTGCCGCCTGTTCACTGATTAGAAGATTATCGAATCCACGCTGGATCACATTACTCTCGACAGTGTATAAAAATGCTTCTTCTTCGGTAAGTCCTGTCTTAACGATAGCAGGAACGGTCGGCAGACCTGCGATCTTGCAGGCATTCCAGCGGTTATGCCCGATAAGTATTTCATAGCCGTCACCGTCAGGCTGAACGATGATCGGAGACAGCACACCGTTTTCCTTAATGCTTGCCACCATATCATCAAGCCTTTCACCCGTGTAAAGTTCAAACTTGTGGTTGTGATATGGGTGCAGTTTTTCGCACGGTATCTGCTGTACGGCGGTCTGTATAGCGGGAGCAGACAGCATTGCTCCCAGGTCAAATGCAGGCTTATTCATTTATTTCCCTCCAATTCCTTTATACGCTGTTTCAGCTCGATGTTTTCCATAGCTCAATCCTCCTCGTCGGTGCAGAAGTCGAGACCGTTCTCAAGCTGAATGTAGATGCCCGAATATCTGTCGTGTTCAGAGCCTTCCGAGTTCATCACCGCTTCAAGGAAGAAAGCCTTTGCTTCTTCACGGTCAGCCCATACCTTGACTTCGCCGTAACACTTGGTCTTTACCTTGCGGTTGGGATTCATTGCGAGTTCTGACATACTTAACATCTTTCAAGCACCTCCATTGCCAATCTTTCATATTCCGTACCGAGCTTGCTGTCGGTCATACAAAGCGGAACTCTGCTGACAGAGCTTTTCGCCGCTTCGACAGACTTGCTGATGCTCGTTTCAAATACCATTTCGCCGTACTTTTCATTCAGTTCCGCAAGGGATTCTCGGCTCACCTTTGTGCGGTCAACCATTGTCGGCAGGACACCCAGCATTGACAGCTTGGGATTGATAGCCCCCTTGATCTGCTGATACAGATTGTCAAGAGCCTGCAAACCGTCAAGGCTGAACTTCTGCGTCTGAACAGGTATCAGCACCTTGTCCGCAGCGGTGAGTGCGTTGATAAGGAGCGTACTCAGGGACGGCAGACAGTCTATAATGATGAAGTCATAGCCCTTGACGTTTTCCTCGGAGAGTATCCTGCGGAGTATCGTTTCCCTTGACAGTGCCGTTGACATAAGCGTTTCGCTGTTTGCAAGATTGATGTCGGCAGGAATGTAGTCCACGTCAGCCGATTCACAATGCCGTATAGCTGTTCTAACGATGTCGGGGGTAAGATGACCGCCTGTGCAGGCTGTCATAACAAGCTGTGTCATGGTGGGAAGTCCGTCAGGCTCGTAGCCGAGATATTCGCTGAGGTTAGCCTGCGGATCAATGTCCGCCAAAAGCACCCTCTTTCCCTGTTTCAGTGCAAGACAAGCCCCGAGATTGAAAGCGGTAGTGGATTTTCCGACACCGCCTTTTTGGTTAGAGATAGCAATGATGATGCCCATTTTTATTTCCTCCTATCTGTGTTTAGAACGGCACTCCGCTGTCTGTGCTGTCATAGAAACCGCCGTTATTATCGGCATTTTCGCTGTTGTTCTCGCCCTCGGTCTTTCTGCGTGTTCCCGGGAAGTGTACCTCGTTTACCTTGATTTCCACGGAAGAACGCTTCTCGCCGTTCTTTTCAAAGGTGGAACTTCTCAGGTTGCCGACTACGGTGATCATTTCGCCCTTAGAGAACATATCATTGATGAACTCTGCGTTGTGATTCCATGCGGTGCAGTTGAAGAAGTCTCTTTCGGGTTTGTCAGCACCCTTCTTCTTTGGGCGGTCAACTGCAATGCGGAACTTACAGAGGGGTGTCTCGCCTGTGTAGCGGAGTTCGGGGTCGGCAGTAAGTCTGCCTGTTTCGATTACGATGTTGGTCATAGTGATTACCTTTCCTTTCTTGGTTTCGGGTTTCTTTTTGTTTGCTGTGATTATATTATACTATGCAATATCCCTATTGTCAAGTATAATTTTCGGAAGTTTTTGAACTTCGGCAATGCGCAGCACAAATGGCATTTTCCTCGGTGTACTTTCACCAAAATTCCGATTATACTTGACATATCCCTATCTATGTGATAGAATAGATATAATAACCGAAATCGGGGTGATAAGATGTATAAACACACCTGTCAGCTCTGCGGAATGGAGTTTGAATCGCCGTCTGCAAGAGCGAAATACTGCATTTACTGCCGTGACAAGGCACAAGTCCTGCGCAACAAGGCATACAAAGAGAAGAAGCAAGCCGGAGAAGCGGTAGCTATTGGAAGCGAACAGGTCTGCTCCCTCTGCGGAAAGACCTACACGGTGACGGCAGGCTCTCAGAAATACTGCAAGGAATGCCAGGAGAAGCAGGCTCGTTCAAAGAAAATATCTTCAAACGCTCAGTATGCCAAAGCGAATTACAAAACGCTGAAGCTGTATGTGTCCGCCGAGGAGCGTGATGCAATCAAGGCTTATGCCGAGTCGCTGGGAATGAGCGTGAATAAGCTGATGCTCACGGCGTTGGAAGAATTTAAGCAGAATCATCAGAAGGAGAGAAGCAATGGATAATAAAACAATCGAAGAAAGATTGGAAACCATAAAGATAAAATACATGAAATTTATGAAACTCCATATTTTCCCTCAATATGATATAATCATTCAGAATATTTGCCTTGATGCAAATGAATCAAAACAGTATATGAAAGCAGCCTGTGCAAAATATGATTTTGAAACGCAAAGGCACTCTTTGATTGTCAACCCGTTAATTGATTTGAATGAATATATTGTTTTTCATGAATTTACGCACATTTTGGATTCTGAGCAATATGCAAATAATGATAGAATTAGATATTTTGATCTTTCAGGTTTTACTGAATATCATGCCTCACAAATCGAATTACTTAATTTATTAGGTGCAAAAAAGGTTAATAAAAGAGTTCGTTTTAAAATGAACCAAATTATAAATACCTTAGCTGGAAATATAACTGTTCAAGAATACGTTGAAGATAAGCACAATCAAGCAATTGAATTGCTTAATAATGAATTTTTTTTTATAAACGATGAATATATGATCGCTTCTCTTGGAGTTCTATTCAATTATTGGGGACTCCGTTCTATATGCGAAATGTACGCTAAGGATTATAATGAAAGCAATAATAATGATGCATTCATAAAGCATATTCCACCACTTTTATTTAATCCTCTCGATTCATTAATGCACGGACTCATGAATGATAAAGCAATAAATATGTCAATGAAGCAATATGAGACCACTATAAGAGTTCTTTTATCTAACTGTAAATGAAATCACTCCAAATCCCCACTCTTTTTCCGTTTCCTGCGCTGTTCTTCCTCGGCTCGTTCCTGTTCGTTGCCGAGGTACTGCTCGATCTTCTGCAAGCTCTTTGACAGCGTTTCGGTCTCATCAGCTGTCTGAGTATAAAGCTGTTTCTTCTGCTTCTGCTCGGCTTCAAGATCACCTATAGTTTTCCGTAAAAGCTCAAGGCTCGGTACACTTCCCGAAGGGTACCAGTCTTTGAGCTTTTTTACTGCCTTTTGGTACTCGTCAAGTTCGTAACAGTATTCGCTGTGAAACTTCTTTTTCTCCCTGCCCGTAAGCATTTTGAAGTGTTCGTTGTAAGCTCTGTACTTAACATACAGCTCCACAAGTTTAAGCTGTTTGCTGAGGTCTCCGATCTGCATACGGATACGATCCAGCTCGTCCTGCAACTTCATCTGCCTGCCGAAAGACTCCTGCGCTGCACTCACGGTTTCTTCATAGGTAAGCCCACGCCCCACGATCTCGTTCATCGCCTTGCTGACTTCCTTCATATTTGCCCTGTCCGCCCAGCGTGTGAGTGCAGGTGCTTGCAGAAATCTGTCAGCGGTTGTCCTGATGATCTTTGCCCTCGGAGCATAAGCCATAAACTGCTTGTTGTTCTCAATGCGGGACTTTATGCGCGGAGTTTCGTAAAACCACCCCAAAGTTCTCGCTCTGGTCATCTTGGCTCTCGGATTGTTTTCCCTCTGTTCCGCAAGCATAAATTTGAGGTCTATCTTATGATTCGGGTTGTATTCGGCAAGCACACCGAAGTCGGCGCACTTTTTAAGAAAATCCTCAAAATCATCGCTCACCTTGATGACCTGATCTATCGCATATTTCAGCTTGGACTTCCACGAAAGATGAAGCTGATCCACCGTCCATTCGTAGTAAGATTTACCCTTTGAACTTTCATGATCCTCAATGACCGACAAGCCATGTTTACGGCAAATCTCATCGGACAGTTTCATAAGTTTCTTGGTTGCAAACTCGCTTTTCCTGTTTTCTAAGGTCTCAAACGTCCTGTGGTTATCGCTGTTCACATTATTAAAAATGCAGTGAACGTGGATATGATTTGTATCGGTGTGGACCGCAAGATAATACTGATACTCTCCGTGGAGTAATTTATCCGCTAATTCCTTGCCGACTTCAAGAGCCTTTTCGGGAGTGATCTCCCCAGGGGCAAAGCTCTGAATGAAATGCTGAGACAGCACCGAACTTCTCTTTGTTCCCAAAGCCCTGACAGCTTCAAAATCCCTGCTTGCCTGATATGGATCGGGACTGCACCCGTAAGCATAGATCAATCTTCGGTTTTCGGTCTTTGCTGGGCTGGCGATATAGGCAAGGGCTTTACTTTCAGTAACACTGATCGAAAATAGTTTAGTTGTTGCCAAATCTCACTGACTCCGTTCTTTATCTCGGCTATGTCCTCGGCATAGATATTTCCCGAAGCGTTGAGCCGTAAAGCTATCTGATTTATGTTATTGGAAATGCTTGAATACTTCCTGCGGAAATCTCTGACAAAATCATCGCTGACTTTGATGATCTGCCCCTGAAAAATCATCATACGAATGAAGTCGCTTTTAGACTTGTATCCGCTGTTTTGGAATTTCTGTTCTATCCATTCTGCTTCTTCCTTGTTCACACGCAAATTGAGGATAATATTTCGTGGATCATAATCTTCTTTCGGTCTCGTTTTCTTCATCTCCTTTTTTGCATAGTCGGGGTTTTAGGGGTGTCCCTCTGACAAGCTGTTGCAAATCGTTTATGTAAAACGATTTGCAGAGCTTGCTGGGTTTGAAAAAATGCTCTCCGAGCATTTTTCTCGCTCAGGGCCTTATCGTCCTGAGCAGCCTCGTTTTTAAGAGGGCTTGGAGCATTGCGACTTCGGCACAAAACACCCCTCTATTATATCAGCCGATTTTTGAGAGCAAATGCAACCCCTCAAAAAGAAAAATCAATCGAATGAACAGATATTATCGTTATCTGTAAGAGGCGACATACCGTGTCTGATCAGAAAATCATTGCAGGTTGCCACACAATAAAAAGAGCCGATAGAAAGCAGATACATATAGTATCGCTCTATCGGCTTCTTCTTTCTTAAAAACTGCCCATTGAGATGTATAAGGAGTTCGGCGTGTTCAGGCATCATGTGAAGTCCTACCGCAAGAGCGACCAGCAGATTCAGTTCGTGTCTGATGTCTCCGGCATTTTTCGCCCTGAGACTTGTGACCGTTCTGTCTGCGATGCCCGTTCGTGCTGCGATCTCCTCGGTAGTAACTCCCTGCTTTTCGATGTTCCATGCTACAAGATCATGAAAATCATCAAAAGTGGGAGCATCATCAATGAGCGCCCTGCTTACCTCCGTATCGGGAATGGCTGCATACCCCTTATTTTTTTACAAACTCCGTGTACATATTGAAATACCTCCAGCATAGAAAAAATAGTCGTAAGCGCTCAGCTTACGGATAATAGTATAGCATATTTTCTACAAATTTTCAATATGTTGTTTGGTGAGTTTTCACAACTACACAGACGATGTAAGTGCTATATAGATTACAAGGCTATTTAATTGTATATGGCGCTGAAAAAGACAACAACATCACTCGGCGTTTAGAACATATTCAATAATAATTTTGCTTGTTCCTGTTACGTCACCTCTGCCTGTTCTTTTCATATACAGTATGGTATCCTAAAGGCATAGCTAAATCTATCAAGTGTACACGGAATTGGAGAATAAAATGATACTCAACAGGCACACGGCGCTGTACTGCCGTTTGTCCAAAGATGATGCCAATTACGGCGAAAGCACCAGCATAAAAACGCAGAAGCTGATACTGGAGCAGTATGCCTTAGACCACAAATATTACAAGTACGAATTTTACGTCGATGACGGGTATTCGGGTGTCAATTTTGAGCGTCCCGAATTTGAGCGCATGATACAAGATGTTAAGAACGGACTTGTGGAGAGGGTGATCGTTAAGGACCTTTCCCGTTTTGGAAGAAATTATATCCTCGTGGGAGAGTATGTCGAGCTGTTATTCCCGAAATATGATGTGCAGTTCGTATCGGTCTCGGAGAATATGGATTCCGAACAGGGAAACCTTGACATGATGCCAATCAACAATTTGGTGAACGAATGGTATGCCCGGGATATTTCCAAAAAGCAGAAGGCTTCTGTCAAGGCAAGGGGCAATAACGGGAAACGGCTTACCACAAAGCCTATCTTCGGATACGCATTTGACCCTGCCGATCACTCAGCTTGGATCATAGATGAAACGGCGGCAGCGGTGATACGCATGATATTTGATATGTATGTTTCGGGAAAAGGTCTCAGCATGATAGCAAAATATCTCAAAGAGCATGAAGTCCCGACACCGAAGGTCTATGCAAATGAGAATGCCGAGAGCGATGAGCCTTACAACTGGAGTCACAGCACATTGAAGTCACTGTTATCCAAGCAGGAATACTGCGGCGATACGGTTAATTTCCGAACGGAGCGTATATCCTATAAATGCAAGAAGATACGAAGCAATCCTCCCGAAAAGTGGGTGATATTCAAGGACACTCACCCTGCAATTATTTCAAGGGAGACTTACGATAAAGCACAGGAGATCATCGGGCAGAAAAGAAAGGTGTTTGAGGAGCGCCCAAAGCTGTCCGTTCCGATGTTCCATGATGTACTTTACTGTGCCGACTGCGGTAAAAAGCTGTATATCATGCGAAAGAATGGCAAGCATATCAATTCGGATTCCTATGTGTGCAGTACCAGCAGAAAGAACAAAGCATTATGCACTACTCACTACATCAAGGAAGATGAACTGGTCAAGCTGCTGACAGCCGATATTCATTACTATGAGAACTATCTCATCATGGATGAAACTGCGCTGAAAAACAATATTATCCGATATATCCGCATCAGGCAGAATGAGAATACGGCGCAGTATTCCGAGAGGGTAAAGCAGATAGATGTCCGTCTGAATGAAATACCCGAGGTGCGCAAACGGCTCTTTGAGGAAAAGCTGAACGGTGCTGTATCCGCCGAGGTTTTTGCGGATATTATGACAAGTCTGGACGATGAGACCGAAAAACTCAAAGCGGAAAGAAGCGACTGCCTGCTGCATATCCATTCGGTTTGCGATGATGCAAGCGGTGTGGAGGTATTCCTTGCAAGGCTGAAAAAGTATCTGCACTTTGACAAGCTGACAGCTGAGATGATCGAGGATTTAGTGGAACGGATCGACGTTTTTGAGCCGGAGTATCCAAATCCGTATACGAAAGTACCCAGGATACGGATCTGTTATATCGGTGTGGGCGATATTTGGGGTATGCGGGAATGAACGTGGAATTGAAACGGCTGATGCGTCATCAGCGGTACATCATCGAGCGTGACTCCGCAAAGGGTGTACTGCATTACGGCTCGGAGGAAGAGCTTTACAAGATGTCCCCATACGGACTTTATGAGTATGAGCAGGAACAGCAGGAAGCAGAATATCGTGCGTTACTGCGTAAGGCAATGTACATGGCACTCAGTGACTTGCAGGAATGGAATCCCCATTGGTATGAGCTGGTGACAGAGTACTATCTGTCCGAGCCGAGAACGACACTTGAACAGGTCGGCGAGAGGTACGGTGTCTCACGGCAGGCGGTGACAAAATCCATTCGCAAAGGAATGACGGTACTGCGGTGTCATGCCAATATGCACCTTGCTGAATTATTGAATGAATAGAAGCAGGCTCACGAAGTAAATAGTGCTTCGTGAGCCTGAACGTTATTTTTCTTCTTCTGCAAGATCAATTACCTTCTTGCCTTGCTTTCGGGCATATTGTATCGTTTTGTATGCTCCGCCGCTCTTACGCCGGATACAGCATATCACAAGATCGGAACGGTCAACAATATTTCTGTTGCGTATCTGTATAGCCGACTTTGGGTGTGCTTCGGCAGATTTGGAGCATATCTCTACTTCATCGTAATAATTAAGATACTCCTTTTTGTTGTCACGGTATTCTGCTTTCATATACGGAAGAACGAGCGTAAAATGCGTGTTTCCAAAGCCGTAACTTCGGATAGCCCTCTTGATGGCAGCAGAAGCAAGCAGGTCAAATTCACCATCTCTGCCGATGAGGAATTCTATGTACTCCTTTTGCGTTATTAAGTCGTGCAGGAGCTTGTCAAGGCGATTGTCGATCTCTGCTGTTCCTTCCATGTATCTATGTCCAAAGAAGCTGACTGTATAGATGTTCATAAAGATCCCTCCAAAGTCTTTTCTATTATTATAACGCAAATTAACTGCAAATACAACGCATTACAACACTTATATTTTGCGTGGTGCTGTAATATAATAGATAAAGAGAGGAGATGAACCTGATGGATATAGCAGAGCGATTAAAAAGCACCAGAAAAGCGAGAAATCTGAGTGTTTACAAGCTGTCCCAGCTTTCAGGAGTATCTGAAACGCATATCAGAGATCTGGAGCGTGGTGACCGTAATCCGTCATTTGACACCCTGCATCGCTTGGTAAAGCCTTTGGGGTTATCTCTTGCCGATCTGTTCAAAGAATCAGAAGATGTATCATATCTTAGCAATGACGAGAAGGAACTTGTGGAATGTTATCGGATGCTCTCCGATGATAAAGCAGAAAAGCTATTGCAATTTCTGAAAACTCTTGTATAGCATAGAATAATATAACAGGCTCACGAAGCATAATAACAGCTTCGTGAGCCTGTATTTGTTTGTTCCCCGACATTACACTCTTGCTTTTCAGAGGTGTAATGTCAGGAACAAGGAAAAGCCGTTGTGCTGGACAAAATGAAAGGTGCGCGCTATAATAATATATGCCGAAAGGCGAACGGTATCTTGAAAACAGAATATGGAACGCCTAAAAGAAAAGTGCTGCAAATCGGTTACAAGTGCCTGAGACCTCTTGAAAAGATCGGGAAAGCGCGCTATATTTATTATAGCGATCATTCGGTCTGTCTGCAAAGAACAGGAGGTCATTATGGTACAGACAGGCAAGATCACAGCACTTTATTGCAGATTCTCGGCAGACGATATGAGGGGCGAAAGCGACAGCATAGCCCATCAGAAAGCGATACTGACCGATTACGCAAACAATCACGGACCGACCAATCAGCGGTACTACGTTGACGATGGTGTCAGCGGAACTACCTTCGAGCGTGACGGCTTCAAGGCGATGCTCAGGGATATAGAGAACGGTATTGTCGGGACGGTCATAGTTAAGGATATGTCGAGATTCGGCAGAAACTATCTAATGGTCGGACAGTATCTTGAACTTGTATTCCCCGAATACGGAGTACGCTTTATTGCGATAAGCGACAATGTGGACTCTGCTGAGGGCATGAGCGATATGATACCTTTCAGCAATATCATGAACGAGTGGTATGCGAGGGATATTTCTCGAAAAGAGAGGGCTGTCATTCAGAACCGAGGCAACAACGGCGGACGTACAACCAATTTGGCTGTTTACGGGTATCGAAAAGACCCGAACGATAAGACAAAATGGCTGGTCGATGAGACAGCAGCCATTATCGTGAAGCGTATTTTTGATATGTATGTAAATGGCACAGGCATTCTTGAAATATCCAGAGTGCTTACAGCGGAGAAGATTCCAAGACCGACAGCACATATGAAATTCAAAACAGGTGTCAGGTGTGATGACTTTGAAGAATACTTCTGGCATCCTTCGTCCGTGAGAAACATTCTCAGGAGACAGGAATACTGCGGTGATACAGTGAATTTCCGCACAACAAGGTTATCCTATAAGTCACACAAAATCGTCTGGAATCCCAAGGAGAAGCTCAGAATATTTGAAAATACACATGAAGCTATCATTTCAAGGGAAGTCTACGAACGTGCGCAGGAAATGCTCGGTGAACCGAGAAAAGTTCCGAGAACGGGTGAACGTGCATTGTACTATGATTATCTTTATTGCGAAGAATGCAAGCATACGATGCGCATTAGAAACCGTGCAGCGAACACTGACCAAAAATCCTATTTCTGTACTTTGGCACATAAAAAAAGAGGAGCCTGTGATCTGCACAACATAGCGGAAGTCGTTTTGAACGACTATGTTATGGAGCAGATCAACAAGCTCCTGGTATTCGCCAAGTCCGACAGGAACGGCTTTGAAAAGATGATGAAAGACAAGTGTGACGGCAGTATCCTTGCGGAGTCGGAAACGACAGAAGCGAGGATTGAGCAGATCAAAGCACGCCTTTCGGAAATTGATGTGTATGTCCAGGGATTGTTTGAGTCGAAGATCAGAGGTGAGATAGACGGTGATATGTTCTGTACGTTCTCCGAAAAGTATCGTATCGAGAAGTCCGAACTCAACACTGAGCTTGAAAACTTGTTCCTGACATTACAGAATATCAAGAAAAAGACCAGTAAGAGTGCAGTGTTAGGAACAAGCGTTAACAAGTACGACACAATTTCAGAGGTCACTTCTGAGATTCTCAGAGATTTTATTGAACATATCGAAGTCGGCGAATACACGGGAGAGAGAAAATTTCGCAAAAAAGTGCGTAAAATCCGCATTTTCTTCATCGGCATCGGTGAGGTTCACTTCGATTAGAGTTTGTTCCCTATTGACATTACAAGTACTGTTCTTGGTATGCGGAAAACAGGTTGTTTTGGCACGCATGTGGAACGTAAATCAGGATATCTTGTTGCATTCAGAATAGATGACAGACAGGACAATGCTTTCAATCACGCCACGATCAAAGCTTTTTCTTCCATTCCGGAGAAGCTGAAAAAGAGTTTTACCGTCGATAACGGGAAAGAATTTGCGGCACACAAAGCTTTGGCTGAGGCTACAGGCATGAAAGTGTTTTTCTGCGATCCTTATTCTCCATGGCAGCGTGGGACAAACGAAAATACCAATGGCTTGCTTCGTCAATTCTTTCCAAAAGGTACTTCATTCGCCAACGTTTCTGATGATGATTTACAGCACGTTGTCGATCTTAACAACAATCGTCCTCGCAAACGTCTTAATTTTCTGACTCCCTTCGAGGTGCTTCAAAATTTTTTTCTCTGATTGTGTTGCACTTGACTTGACAATCTATCA
>JABLTO010060668.1_pt1 | contig 34914 bp, 32 predicted proteins | sample 7160091 | NCBI WGS metagenome assembly JABLTO01 (sample SAMN14651225, study PRJNA627086) | human gut metagenome | isolation source: feces | host: Homo sapiens
AAAATTAAAAGGACTGTCTCCTGTAAATTACAGGTTACAATCCTCTAATTAGAAACTATTAATAAACTGTCCAACTTTTGGGGTTCAGTTCATTTTTTAGTTATGGTACTGGTAATTTAAAGAAAAAATATAATATTGATTTAAAAAAATATCTTTTTGATGAAGAAACTTATAGCTAAGCTTGATTATAATAATCTTGAAAATATTATGGTTTATTTACATAAAATTTGAAAAGCTAAGAGTAAAATTAGTCTATAATGAATGATTATAGAGACAAAATATGAAAGTCATTTTTAAAATTAAGGAAATTAGCAAAATAATAAAAGTTTTACTTACACAAAAAAATTATTTATGTTACAATTCATATTGCCGATGAGAAGATTATGCTTAACTTAGGCATTTTTTTCTTGGCTTGAAAGGGTTTGTTATATGAAAAAAGAGTTTGATTTAGGTCGTGATAAAATTAATAAACTACTGATAAGCTTTGCTATTCCTTGTGTTATTTCTATGCTTATTAATTCGGTTTATAATATTGTTGACCAAATATTTATTGGAAAAGGGGTAGGAACTTTAGGAAATGCTGCTACTAATGTTATATTTCCTTTAGTTATTTTAGCTAATGCGATTGCTGGTCTTATTGGTAATGGGGCAGCTGCTAATCTTTCCTTAAAATTAGGAGAGAAAAAAGAAACTGAGGCAAGAGCTTCAATTGGGTCATCAATTACTTTAACTTTTATTGTTTCTATTTTATTTGCTGTTTTAGCTTATATTTTCTTGCCAAAATTAGTTTATATGTTTGGCTGTACAGAAAATGTTTATAGTTATGCTCTAAGTTATGGCAAAATTATTTTAGTGGGAGCACCATTTATGATAATTTATTCTGTATTATCAAGTATAATTCGTGCTGATGGTAATCCTAAGTATTCTATGATTATGCTAGTAGTAGGAGCCATTATTAATATTGTTTTGGACCCGGTATTTATTTTTGGTTTTAATATGGGTGTCTTTGGTGGGGGACTTGCAACCGTAATTGGGCAAGTTATATCCTTTATTATTGCTTTATGCTATTTACCTAAAATTAAGAGTGTTAAATTAGAAAGAGAAGACTTTAAGATTAATAATAGTGTTTTAAGAACTTTGTCTTTAGGACTTTCTAGTTTTATTACGCAAGTCACTATTTTAGTTTTATTTGTATTTATGAATAATGTGATGACTAAATTTGGAGCGATGAGTAAATATGGTGCTGATATTCCTTTATCAGTTTACGGAGTTATTTCTAAAATAAACAGTTTATATATTTCCTTTGTTTTAGGAGTTAGTATTGGAGCTCAACCTATTATTGGCTTTAATTATGGAGCTGGTAATTTAGAACGTGTTAAAGAAACTTTGAGAAAAGTACTTACTATTAACTTTGTCGTAGGAATTATCTTCAATTTAATATTTATATTATTCCCAGAACAAATTGCTGGTATATTTATAAGCAGCGAAGATATAAGTTATGCTTTGTTTATGGAATTTGCGAAACTTATGTGTCATAGTTTCTTGTTAGCATGTGCACTTAATGCTATGGAAATGACTACTTCGATTGTTGTTCAATCTTTAGGTAATGTTGTTAAAGCAACGGCTGTATCTTTTATTAGACAAATTATTTTATTTATTCCCCTTGCATTTTTGCTTAGTATGGGCTTTAATTTAGGTTTAAATGGTATTTTATATGCTGGATGTTTAGCTGATAGTTTAACTTTTGTTATAGCAAGTATTATTTTTATTGGTGAATACAAGAAACTAGGTATTTATAGTACTAAAGAAAAAGAAGAAAATGATGCTGTTATTCCAAAAACTTATAAGGGTAAAAAAATTGTTGTTACTATTTCCCGTGAATATGGTTCTGGTGGACGATATGTTGGAGAGTTACTTGCTAAGAATTTAGGTATACCTTTTTATGATAAAAATCTTATTATTTTAAGTGCTAAAGAAAGTGGTTTAGCTACCGAATATGTTAAGAAAAACGAACAGACTTTAGAAGGACCACAAACTACTGATGACTTACTTTACATAGCTACAACTAAAGTAATTGAAAAACTATATAAAAAGGGTTCTTGTGTTATTGTTGGACGTTGTGGTAACTTTATATTAAAGAATAAAAAAGATGTTTTAAAAGTTTATTTATATAGTAGTTTAGATGATAAAATAAATAGAGTTACTAAGTATTATAATATTGATAAAGATAAGGCTTTAAATACAATTAATAAAGTAAATAAAGAACGTAAGAAACATTATAAATATTATACTAATACTATATTAGATGATTATAATAATTATGATTTAGTTTTAGATGTAAGTAAATTTGGTGTAGAAAAAACGGCTGATATTATTAGTAATATAATTAAGAATAGCTAAAGGGAAGAGTAATCTTCCTTTTTAAATTAAATTGTAGTTGACTTTAAAGAAATAAAATATTATTATATCCTTGCAAACAAAAAAGGAAATAATGTATGAAAAAACAATTAATAGAAAAGGTTAATGGAGAAAAACAACAATACGAAGCCTTAATATTAAAAGCTAATAGAGATATTTTAATGTATCAAGAAAAGCTAGGTAGACTAGAAGATGGTACTGATGATGAAAGACTTAAGAAAGTTTTAAATGAGTTAAAAAGTAAGAAAAATTATATTGAAGGGTTAATCTTTTTACATAAAGAATTAGAAAAAAATTTAAGAGGATTATATAAAGATGATGGTTCTTGTACGGATATAGCTTTTGCTTTATCTATTAAAAATAATATTAAAGTTAATGAAGATAATTTAAAAAGTGCTTATGAAGAGTATTATCAATTATTAAGAAAAAAGTTAGTAATTAATTGTGATAATAGTGGTAAAAGAAAAGAATTAAATCTTAGAATTAAGAATGCTAGTAAAATAGCTTCTAGTTTAACAGAAGAGGAATTCATAAAGAGACTTATTAAGATATTTAGAACTAATAGTTTTAGTAATTTGTATGATTCTAAAGATGAATATTTAAATTATTCTTTGGGACAGATATTCTTAATAAAATATGCAATTACTCAACTTAGTAGTTACTATGATAATTATGATTATACTCCTAATATGATAAGACAAATAAAGATATTAAATAATTATACTTTTAAACTTAGTGGGAAGAATTTAAGTTATTTAGATTTTGCTAATTCTTTAGAAAATGGTAATTTACATTTGTGCGATTTAAATTATCCAGTCCTTTCTTATGAAGGAGCCTTAAAGTTATATAAGCATGTAGCATTTACTTTTTTCTTACCAAAACAGGTTGGTTATGCTTTTAAAAAATCATTAAAATAGGTTGGATTATGCCTATTTTTTTGATATAATGTATTTTGTTTGTAGCATCTTTATTAAAAAATTAAAATTAAAAAAGGAAGTTGATTATATTATATGAGTAAAATAAAAATTATGGGGCTAGGTGGTCTTAGTGAAACAGGTAAAAATACCTATGTTGTAGAAGTTGATAATGCAATCTTTATTTTAGATTGTGGGTTAAAGTTTGCAACAGAAAATTTATATGGAATTGATTATATTATTCCAGATTTTGAATATCTAGTTAAAAATAAAAAGAAAATTAAAGGATTATTTCTAACACATGGACATTATGAAAATATGGGTGCTACAAATGATTTAGTTAGAATGATTCCTAATTTAAAAGTTTATTGTACAAAGTTTACTAAGTATATTTTAGAATCAGATGGATTAAATCCTAATAATATTATAGAAATTGAACCACATAAGAAAATAAATTTTAGAGATGTTAGTATTTTTCCTATTAGTGTATCACATTCAACACCAGATGCTGTAATGTATGTTATTAATACAAGAGATGGTGCTATTTGTTATACTGGGGACTTTATTATAGATCCGTTAATGCGTGGTGCTTATGATATGGATTTAGGTAAAATTGCTTATGTAGGTAAAAAGGGAGTTTTAGCTCTTTTACAAGAATCGTCATTTTCAGAGAAAAGTGGACATACTTCTCCTAACCATCGTTTAGTTGGAGTATTTAGAGAAGCTATTAGTCATACTAAGAATCGTTTAATGTTTTTGGTATTACCAACCCATCTTTATACAATACAAGAAATATTTGATGCGGCTAAAAATACTCATCGTAAGATGGTTGTTATGGGTAAGCAATTACAAAGTTTAATTGATATGGCTGTTAAAGAAAAATATTTAGAAATTCAAGAAGGATTGCTTGGTGATTTATCTAACATAGACGATAAAGATGCTATTATTTTAATGGCTGATAGTAAACAAAATCCTTATGCTTGTATTAGTAAAGTATTAAGTGGATATGATAAATTTATTCATTTAAAAGAAACAGATACAATTGTTTTTGCGGAACCTAGATATGATGAAAATGAGAAACTATTAGTAAAAATTGAAAATGACCTAGCCATGCATGGGTGTGAAATAGTATCAATTCCAAAGGGGAAGACTATCTTACATCATGCCTCGAAGGAAGATTTAATGCTAATGATTAAGTTATTAAATCCTAAATATTATATGCCAGTTAAGGGTGAGTATCGTTATATGGTAAACAATGCTGATCTTGCTAGTAGTTTGGGTATTCCAGATAGTAATATTTTATTAAAGCAAAATGGTGATATTATTGAAATAGATAATGGAGTTTTACAAGATAATTTTAAAAATATCAAAATTAATGATGTCTTAATAGACGGTAAGAGTAATGATGATGTTGGTGATTTAGTTATTAAGGATCGTCAAATGCTAAGTGAAAATGGTATTGTCTTAATTTCTGCAACTATATCTAGAAAAACTAGAGAAATTTTAGTAGGACCAGAAGTTACTACCAGAGGATTTATTTATATTAAAGATAGTAAAGATATGATAAATGAAATAAAAAATATTTCTTTAGAAGTAATTACTAGAAATATTACGGATAAGTATGTAGAATATACGAAGATTAAAACAGAAATTAGAGAAGAATTAGGTAAATATTTATATAATGAAACTGAATGTAAACCAATGATTATTGCGGTAATTCAAGAAGTGTAGAAGATTTTCTATACTTTTTTGTTGAATAAAGTTGTTGAAATTGCTATAATGATATTGTATTGATTTACTTGCCAAGTGTTAATACATCAAAACTTATGTCGATAATTTATATTTTGGGGCAAGAAAAATATATCTATTCGGGAATACTTAATACGGGTATTCTCTTTTTTTGGAGGAAAAATGGAAAATTTAGTAAAAAATAGTGAAATTGAAAAGGTTATTTATGAAATTAGAGGTCAACATGTAATGCTGGACTCTGATTTAGCTAGACTTTATGAGTGTAAAAATGGAACAAAAACAATAAATCAGGCTGTTAAAAGGCATTTAAATAAATTTTCTGAAAGATATGTCTTTCAATTAACAAAAGATGAATATTTAAACTTGAAGTCCCAAGTTGGGACTTCAAGTATCTAGAATCAATATGGTGCTATGATAACTTTTAGGACATGAAATTTTAATAATAGACAGCCAAATGTATCAAGTTTTGATATAATATAAATTGAAAGAGGGGTATACTTGTGAGAAAAAATGAAATAGATACAATCAATAAGAAATACGTGGATTTATTGGCGTAAATAAAAATACTTATAAATATTAAGAAATTTAACAAGATTTTATAAAGTATCAATAAATTATTTTTTGAAAATATGTCAGAATTGACTTTAAAAGAACAATAACAATTATCTAGTTATTCAATGGTCGTTGCGAGTGATAAGCAAAAATATATTGCACTTGATTTAAGTAATCATAATCAATGTAAGAACATTATGAGATAGCAAAAGTTTTAGGAGTTGATAAATCAACCTATAATAAATATTAAAACGGAAAAGAAAACTAAATAATGATGTCGTAAAAGAATTAGCAGATTATTACAATGTACAAGTAAGTGGTCATAAAGTGAATTGGTCAGTCGCGACTGACCAATTCGTAGAAAGGAATAAATATGTTAGAAGACAATAAAAAAATGGTTAATGAAATAACAAGGTTAGTAAAAGAAGCAAAAATAAAATTAGTGAAGGAAGTTAACAATTCAATAATTTACGTTTATTGGAATATTGGAAGAATTATAGTTTCAAATGAAAATGAGTATAATAATCGCTTGGAATATGGGAGAGAAGTAATAAAAGGTCTTTCTAAAGAATTAACTAAGTATTTAGGAAAGGGATATTCTTATACGAATCTTAAATATATGAGAATGTTTTACAAAACTTATCCTAATTTTGAAGAAATAAGTATGGAATTAACATGGACACATTATAATGAGTTAATAATCATTAAAGATGAGGTTAAAAGAAAATTTTATGAGAAAGAATGTATTAATTCTCATTGGAGTGTTAGAGAACTTCAAAGGCAATTAGATACGTCCTTATTTGAAAGATTATTATTATCTGATGGTAAAGCAAATAAAGAAAAGGTATTAGAAATGTCTAAAGAAGGACAATCACTAGCAACACCAAGTGATTTAATAAAAGAACCATATGTATTTGAATTTCTAGGTATAAAAGAACAAAAGCCATTGTTAGAAAAAGATTTAGAATATAAATTGATTAAACATATAGAAGAATTTTTGCTGGAACTTGGTAAAGGATTTATGTTTGTTGGTAGTCAACAAAGAATAACAATCAACAATACTAATTATTATGTCGATATGGTTTTCTATAATAAATTTTTAAAATCTTATGTTTTGATAGATTTAAAAATGAATGATTTAAAAGCAGAAAATTTAGGACAAATGAATTTATATTTGAATTATTATGAACAAGTTATAAATGATGAGTACGACAATAAACCAATTGGTATTATACTTTGTGCGGAAAAAGATAATGTACTTATGGAATTTGCTTTAAATGGAATATCTAATAATGTTTTTGCCTCAACATATACATATTATATTCCTGATAAAGAACAACTAATAAATGAAGTTGAAAAAGTATTAAATGAAGAAAACAAATAGTTTTTCTTTAATATAAAATGTTCAAAAATTCGTGTCTTAAAAGTTATCATTGCTCCATTTAGTAGATATAAAATAAAATAAATTGTATAATTAGTTTAACGAAAGGAAGTAGCTATGGATTATATAATAATTGGATTATTATGCGTTGTTATAATATTGTTAATAGTGGTAATAGTTAGTAAAAAAAGAAATAATAATAGTGATATAGTAGAAAGACTAGGCAAGATGGAAACTAAACTTACTAAAGATATATTAGATTTTAAATATGATTTTAGTAAGGGGTTAAATGATGATTTTAAGTCTTTAAATAATGAGATTACGAATAATTTATTAAAGATAAATGAAAGAGTTAACCTTAATTTGGAGGAAAATTTTAAAGAAACTAATAAGACTTTTACTAATATTTTAGAAAGATTAAGTAAGATAGATGAGGCCCAAAAAAGAATAGATAATTTAAGTAGTGATATTGTGGCTTTACAAGGAGTTTTAACGGATAAAAAGACAAGAGGTATCTATGGTGAGGTTAGTCTAAATTATATATTAAGTAGTATTTTTGGGGAAGGTAATAAAGATATTTATCAATTACAATATACTTTAAGTAATGGTTATATTGCTGATTCTATAATCTTTGCACCAGAACCCTTGGGACATATTTGTATAGATAGTAAGTTTCCTTTAGAAAATTACCAAAAGATGGTAGATAGAAATTCTAGTTTGGATTTAAGAAATATGTATGCAAAGAATTTTAAGAGTGATGTAAAAAAACATATAGATGCGATAAAAGATAAATATATTATAAAAGGAGAAACTAGTTATCAGGCTATAATGTTTTTACCAGCGGAGGCAATATTTGCGGAGATTAATGCTTATTATCCAGAGTTAGTGGCTTATGCTTATAAAAATAATGTTTTTATAACTTCTCCTACAACTTTAGTAAGTACTTTATCAACTATTAGTATGATCTTACAAAACATGAAAAGAGATAAATATACTAAAGTTATTGCCAAAGAATTATCACTTTTAAGTGATGAATTTCAAAAATATCGTGTGCGTTGGGATAAGTTATCTAAAAATATTGAAGCTGTATCAAAAGATGTTAAAGATATTAATATAACCACGGATAAGATTACTTCAAGATTTGCTAAAGTTAATGAAGTTAATTTACAGGGGATAGAAAATAAAGGAAGTGATTATAATGATGAAGAATAAGGTTTTTAAACAAAATAAGGCTAAGGTTAATAAAAAAGATAAAGTTAAAAATAAGTGGCATCAAAAAATAAAAAATAATTGGCAAACTATTTTAGCTGTGTTTTTATCAGTAATAGTTATGTTTTATTATGTAGATAAAAAGCAAGGATATCATGAGGATGAAATGTTTTCTTATGGATCAAGTAATTATAAATATGATAATGTTTATCGTAATTATGGGTATGCTCAAGGTAATATGGATATCTTATATAAAGAGGTTATAGGTAGTCATGATGTTAATAAATTAATAACTTTTCTAAAGGATAAACCTAATAATAATTATCCGGAATTTTCTAAAAATGAGGTTCTTTTTAAAGAAGTGCCAACCTGGAAAAGTAATAAAGATGCTCATGATTATTTAACAATTGGTAAGGGGGATGTTTTTAACTATCGTTCTGTTTATATTAATCAAGCCTTTGATGTTCATCCTCCGTTATTTTATTTCTTGATGCATTTAGTCTCAAGTATTTTCTATGGGAAATTTACTAAGTATATAGGTTTTACTTTAAATATGATTTTCTTTTTAGGAACGTTATATTTTCTAGATAAGATATGTAAAAGAATGGGAAAGAAAGACATTAGTGCTCCTACTATATTACTTTATGGATTAAGTATGGGATCTATTAGTACGGTAAGTTTTCACCGTATGTATATGATGCTAACATTCTTTAGTATTTGGTATTTTTATTTAACGGTGGATTTAATTAAAAATAATTATGTGATAAAGAAAAAATGGCCTTGGATATTATGTATTTTAGGGGGATTTCTAACACAGTATTATTTCTGTATATATATTGTTTTAATCTTTATATTAAATGCTATCTATTTAATAAGGAAAAAAGAATATAAAAGTTTATGGAAATATTTATTAGTTCATGTTATTCCAGCTATTATAGGGATTGTATTTTATCCAGTTAGTATTTATCAAATATTTTTTTCTTATAGAGGTTTAGGAGCTAGTGATACTGGTCGTAGTTTAATAACTAATTTAAAGTATTATAGTGATGCTATATTAAAAATGTTTAATTTAGAAAAAATAATTGTTTTATTAGTTTGCTTCTTGTTTTTAGGCATGGGATATTATTATGGGCAAAATAAAAAGTTTAAAGATCAAAAGATTTTATTAAACTTATTTATACCGATATTTATATATATTGTTATTGTGGCTAAGATTGCTCCTTTTTTAGGAGAAAATTATACTTCTAGATATATAATGTTATTATTTCCATTGTTTTCTTTATTAATGATGTATTTATTTAGTTTATTCTATAATAGTAAGTATTTTAATATTATTAGTATAGGAGTAATTCTTTTAATAAGTATTAATGGATTTATGACTAAGATTCCTACTTACTTATATCAAGATTATAGTAAGAGTATAGAGTTGGCTAATAATAATAAAACAGTGCCTTTTATTTATGTTTATGATAATTATTTTACACATTTATCAGCAATGCCAGAGTTTGATATTTATGAAAAACATTTAATTTTAAATAATAATATTTATGATTATAGTTTATTAAATAATGATGAAGTTTTAAATAATAATGATAGTATTATCGTATGTGTTAAAAATTGGTTAGATAAAGATAAGGTTATGGATAAAATATTAAGTAATACTAAGTATAAGCATAAAAAAGAAATATTATATTTAAATAGTGATGTTGAAAGTACTTATTATCTTTTAACTATATAAAAAAATAAAGTCTTAATTCGAGAGGGATTAAGGCTTTTTAACTATATATTTTATCAATACAATCTCTTTTATAAGATAAAGATGGATGAACATATAGATTTAAAGTAATACTAACATTAGAATGACCTAAGACTTCAGCTAGGGCTTTAACATCCATGTTTTTTTCAACAGCATTTGTAGCAAAGGTATGTCTTAGGGCATGAAATTTATGCTTTTTAATACCCCATTTATTTAAATAAAATAAATATTTATTATAATAAGAACGAGGTTCAACATAGTTAAAGGAATTAGTTAAAAAATAATTTTTTTCACTAGTAAAAGTATTTAAATATTCTGTTAAAGGTTGTAATAATTTGTTTGCTAATGGGACAACACGGTTAGAGTTATTAGTTTTAGGGTCATCTAAAACAACTCTAGTTTTATTGTTAAAGTTGTCAGAACGAACTCTAATTAAAGTATGGTTTATATACATTAAACCATTTTTTAAATCAAAGTTTTCTTTTCTTAAGGCACATAATTCCCCAATACGAATGCCAGTATATAGGCATAGTCCAATTCCTAAACAGTAGGGATCATCTGAATGAAGAGTATTATTTTCTAAACGGATAATTTCTTCTTTTTGGAAAACATCTATGTTCTTTTTCTTTTTCATAGGAATGTCAAAATCAATGTGTAGGCGACAAAATTTTATAATTTGTTTTAAAATCATGCCTAATTCATGAACTGTGTTTGTTTCTAAAAAGATGGATTTAGTACTTAAGTAAGTTTCAATAGTTTCTTTATCTAAGGCACTTAGTTTGTAATCACCTAAATCGGGCATGATATGTTTTTTAACTTTGTTAGCATATGTTGCATAACTAGATAATTTTATTTTATTTTTCTTAAATTCTAACCATCTTATAATATATACTGAAAATTTACCCTTACTAATGGTAATTTTTTTCTCTTTTTCCATCATTGCCTTACGACGTTTTTCTTTTACTTCACTATATGATTTCCCATAAATATAACCATATCTGGCGGTATCACCAATATAATTTTTTATATAGCGGGCTTCATAACGGCCATCTTTTCTTTTGAAAATACTTTCTCCCTTACGTCCCATTTTTATCTCTCCAATCAGTTATAGTATGGCAATTTTTAATTGTTATATACATGTTATAGCATTAAAAAAGACTTGTCTATTATATAGTTTATTAAATAAACAAGTCTTTTTCAAGTGCATAATACCGGTATTGGAGGGGTATACTATTAAATCTGGATTTTTTCATAGAATATCCAACTCTATGAAAGCTTACATTCGGCATCTATTCTTAACTTATATATAAGTATAACACATAATTTAGGCATTTAAAAGCTGAAATTAAATTCTATTATGGTCAAATTTTTAGTCAACCATTTTCAGAATAATCCAAGTATTTACAGGACTTCACCTACATTTTTAAAACAAATATTTTTAATATATTGTGGTCAAAATTTATGGTCAATTTTTTTAGAAATGTAGGTGAATACTGCATTTGTAAGCCATTTTTCATAGAGTTGGATACTCTATGAATCTATATTTACATATTTTGATATCTATTACTCATTAATTGTCTAAAAATGGGTATACTAATTGTAGTAAGGAAGATTCATTATGCAAAAGAAAAAAGTAAATATGATCGTATTGTCTGTGTCTGTAATATTGATGCTAATTGGATTAAGTTATGGTTATTTTTTTATACGAAAAAATCAGGAAAATAATAATGTAGCAGGTAGCGAGTGTTTTAAATTAGAATTTTCTAATGAAAGTGAAGCCATTAATTTAAGCAACATGTATCCAATTAGTGATGAAGAAGGCAAAAAGCAAGTACCATATTCATTTACAATAACTAACACTTGTGATATGTTAGCAGGTTATACGGTTAATATGGAAATGTTAGAAGGTACAACGTTAAATAGTAAGTATTTGGATGTTTTAGTAAATAATGAAGAGATTAAATTACTTTCAACTTATGAGGCAACGGATATAGTAATAGCAAATAGTACGGAGTCAAGAATTTTAACGAAAGGTACTTTAGCTTATAATGATTCTGCTGATTATACAGTTAGATTTTGGATGGATAAAGATGTTGAAGATATCGAATCAATGAATAAGTATTTTGCATCTAAAATAGTAGTAGTAGCAACTCCAAGTACTTGGGATTCAATCAGTGCTGGTTATAATACGTTACATGATGCCATCTTAGCTAATGAATATCAAAGTACTCCTGAGAAGGCTATAGAAAAGATAAAGGCTAAGGGAAATCCGGATTTAAGTCAAACGGCTCCAATTATAAAATGGGTAGAGAAAACAGGAGAAAGTACAACTCAGCAAGTTATAAAACCAGCTGAAAGCGCGATTAAAAGCGATGCTCAAACAAGTGATTTGACTGATAATGATACAAAGTTAAAATTATATACTACAAAGACTTTTAATAGTAATACTGGTAGGTATTCAATGGGTGGAGCTGTTTTTGTTGATCCAACAACTATAGACTTTAATGGTGCTACTAAATATTATTATCAAAATGAATATATTCAATACAATATGGATAATGGTAAATTACGTACAATATCTGATAACGGAAGTAATACAATTTATTTAGTTACAGGTGTAACTAAAACTTCTAGTACGGGAAACTGGAACGGAGTTAAGTACGATGCTGTTGCCTATAAGTTATCTTTAACTCAATTAACCGAGACAGAATTAGAAACTGATAAGTCTGATAAGGGACTATATCAAGCAGCTGACGATTATGGCACAACATATTATTATCGTGGTAATGTAAAGAATAATATTGTTCAATTTGCTGGCTTTTATTGGCAAATAGTTCGTATTAACGGCGATGGTTCAATTAGATTAATGTATGATGGAACCGTAAAGAATGCAACTGGCGGAGATCAAACCATTGGAAATTCACAGTTTAATAGTAAATATAATAATCCTGCTTATGTTGGATATATGTATGGTAATCCGGATGGGACAACATTTGATGAAGTACATAATAATACTAATAATTCAATAATAAAAACAGCAGTTGATAATTGGTACAAAACGAATATAGTTGATAAAGGTTTTAGTAGTAATGTATCTAATGCTGTAGGTTTCTGTGGTGATAGGACATTGCGTAGTGGAGATGGTGTAAGTACAACTCAGAATAGTTATTTTTCTTCTTATAAGAGATTGGAAAATAATACGCCACAGTTTACTTGTCCTGAACTTTCTAGAGATTTATATACAACTGCGGCTTCTAGTATAGGAAATAAGGCTTTAACATATCCAGTTGGATTAATAACTTATGATGAATTAGTGTATGCTGGTATGGATAACAGGCATACAAATAAATTATCATGGGCTTATTCAACTCAACATTACTGGACAATGTCCCCTTCGTCTTTTGATGCAACATTGGGCTATGCTATTGAGTGGTTTTTGAATAGCGCTGGCAACCTCACTCCTTGGTGGGGAGTTGGCAGCCATCTTGGTGCCCGCCCAGTTATAAATCTGAAATCTGATACTCTGATAACTGGAGGCATTGGAACGAGTTCTGATCCGTTTGTTGTTAACTGACTAGCTGACAGTTTTTCTCAAGACCCTATAAATACTGGGCTAAAAGCTGCTTAAAGTTCGTCCAACTGCCTAGTATTTTGTCAAAAGCATACAATGTCTAAGAAAATATCTAAAAAAGATTTGTTGTTGATACAGCAACACTCCCCACTAGCTGGTGGAGTTTTTTTTCTATACCGATTTTAAAAAAATCTAAGCATCATAAAGGATAAATCGAAAGCTTAAACGAACATATTTTAATGACTCAAAGGCTCGATGAAATAAAGTTAAGCCAGTATTGAATAGCGATAAAGTCCTGGTTTTAATTTTGCGTACAGTGATGTGAGTTTTAATCTTAGTGTGCTTATAACATCTTGTGTTTTAGAATAATTAGATCATAGAATAGTTAAATATAGAACACCAATCAAGCAAAACAACACATCGATTTGAAGTAATCTAAAGAACAATTAATTGTATTTCAAGATAAAAGCCATTAGATTTCTGATTTTTAAATACTGATTCTATACCGCCAAAGCAATAACTGTAATCTTTAATGGCACGTTTAGAATTTCCATTTGTGACAAAAATCATCGGTATCAATGGAATAACTTATGACAATGTTGGTAATACACTTATCTTCTGTAAATTCAATTTCGTTGTAAGCTTTGGCATGATATTTGTATTTTGAAAATTTATTTAGCCATTTTCAAATTTTATGACCTTCTTTTTTGTCGAAGTGCAGTACTTTGATGTTTTTATTTAGGTGACGGTTTTTTGACAAATGTGACAACTAGTTATATAGGTTACTCAATAGCACTTAACTCACAAGCTAGTTTGCTTTGCAACAATAAAGATGATTTTTTCACTGTTGAGAACAATGCTGGCAATAAAGCATTAACCTATCCGATTGGATTAATAACTTATGATGAATTAATGTATGCTGGAATAAACTATTTAAAAGCAAATAAATATTCTTATGTTTCATCTAATATTTTATACTGGACTATGAATCCTTAACAATTTTTTAAAGATAATGGTTTAGAAATTGGTACTCTTAATTATGGAGAAAGAATAATGTTTAATAGTGTCGATTATGGAAGATATGTAAAACCTGTCATAAATTTAAAGCCTGATGTTAAATTATCTGGTGGTATTGGAACAGTAAATAATCCATATGTGTTAGATACTAATAATTAATAAATGGGGCCAAATAAAAAAATAACTTCAGGTATGTTAATTATTCTCTTATCAAATGGCCACGTTACTTATAAATATTCTGGTAGAAAATCTATCAGTTTTTTTAATATGTATAATTTATAAATATTATCCATATACTAATTAAATTTAACTCTTTTCATAGAGTATTCAACTCTATGAAAGCGGATTTTCGGACCTTATTTTTAACTTACATATAAACTATACCACATATTTTAGGCATTTGAAAGAGGATATTTTTAATCTTTTTAGTCAATTTTCTGGTCAGAAGATTTTTATGCAATCCATGTATTTATAAGGGCTTGCCAAGGCTTTTGCATTCAATTAAATCCGAATCTATTCTGGTCAAATTTATGGTCAATAATTTTTAAACCCTAGGTAAATACTGGACTTGTAACCAATTTTTCATAGAGTTGAATACTCTATGAAGCCGAAATTACGGGCTAGTGGTTACTGTGGGTTACACTGATTTAGTAATTATTTTTAAAAAATTGGTCATAATAAAGTAGTAAGGAAGATAAATATGATAAAAAATAAAAAGATTAAAATATTAACAATAAGTATATTATGTATATTAACTATAACTATTGGATTAAGTTATGGTTATTATTTATTAAGTAAAGTTCAAGAAAATAATAATATAGCTGGAAGTAAATGTTTTAATTTGAAATTTACTAATGAAAAGAATGCTATTAACTTAGATAATATGTATCCTATAAGTGATGAAGATGGTAGAAAACTAACACCTTATTCTTTTACAATAACTAATACTTGTGATATGTTAGCAGGATATACTGTTAATATGGAAATGTTAGAAGGTACAACTTTAAATAGTAAGTATTTAGATGTAATGATTAATAATGAAGAAATAAAGTTGCTTACTAATTATGAATCTACCAATACGGTAATAACAGGTAGTACAGAATCAAGAATACTGGCTAAAGGCACTTTAGCATATAATGATTCCGCAGATTATACAGTTAGATTCTGGATGGATAAAGATGTCGAAGATACGGAAGCTATGAATAAAATATTTAAATCTAAAATAGTTATATCAGCAACACCAAGTAGTTGGAATCCTAAAGATGCTGGATATGATACCTTACATGATGCTATCTTAGCTAATGAGTATCAAACGACACCAGAGGATGCTATTAAGAAAATTGAAGCCAAAGGAGAACCTGATTTAAGTAAAACAGCCCCAGCGATTAAATGGATAGAAAAAACAGGGAGCACTACTAATCAAACTGTGATAAAACCAGCTTTGAAAGCAATTAAAAGTGATGATCAAACAAGTGAATTAACTGAAAATGATACAAAACTGAAACTTTTTACTAAGTTATTATTTGATGATGAAACGGCATATTACACATTATCTGATCCTGTTTATGTTGATCCAACGACGATAGATTATAGTGGTAATATTCATTATTATTTTGCCTCTGAACTTGTAGGTTATAGAAATTCAACAAAAAAGTTGTTTTCGTCTATAGCTACTGTTGGTAGAAAAATTTATGAAGTAAAAGGCGCCACTAAAATTAATTCAAAAGCAACTTGGAATAATGTAGAGTATGATGGTATAACATATAATTTGAGTTTGCAGATAATGGAATCAGAGCAATTAGAAATTGATAGTTCTGATAAAGGATTATACCAAGATACTGATGATTATGGAAAAACATATTATTATCGTGGTAATATTAAAAATAATAATGTTTATTTTGCAGGTTTTTACTGGCAAATAATTAGAATTAATGGTGATGGTTCGATAAGACTTTTATATAATGGGGCTAATCCTGGTAAGAAACAGTCAATAAATTTAGAAACTACGTATTTTAATGATAGGAAAGAAATACCATGGAATGTTGGTTATATGTATGGTAATGAAGAAAGTACTAGTTATAATGAGGCTTATACAAATATTAATGATTCAAATATAAAATTAAAAGTAGATAGTTGGTATAAACTTAATATTTTAAATAAAAATTATGAAACATTTCTAAATAAATTTGTTGGATTTTGTGGTGATAGAACATTGTATCATGGTGACGGTATTAGTACAGATTTTCCAACTACTTTTGGTGGTTACGAAAGATATTCTATGAATATAGCCAAATTTAGCTGTAAAGATTTATCTAGGGATTTATATACTACTGGCAATTCTAGTTGGGGTAATAAAGTTTTAACATATCCGATTGGTTTAATAACGTATGATGAATTAATTTTTGCTGGTCTTTCAAAAAACAAGATTAATGGCTATGCATGGGTTGTTGGTGAATATTATTCAATGACTCCTTCAAATTATAATACTACTCAAAAAACTGCTACGATGTTTGGAGTGAAAAAAAATGGAGAGATAAATGTTTGGCGATTGGAAGACCATATTGGTGCTATTCCTGTCATAAATTTAAAATCAGATGTTAAAATAACAGGAGGAATAGGCACTTCTAATGATCCGTTTGTTATAGATACTAATAATTAATAAATGGGGCCAAATAAAAAATGTTCTCTTATCAAATGGCCCCATTACTAAGATAGAAAGTCATATAATGTATGGCTTTTTATAATATTTCTTGACAGTTGAATATCTATTCAACTATAATGATGGAGTAGTAAGTTGAAGATATATCTAACTATAATGAGGTAATATATGGAAAATATAAATGAATGCGATTGTAATATTATTCATAAGGATGCGGTTAATAAAGCTTTACAAAATAAACCTGAAAAAGAAAAATTAGAAAGACTTTCAGAAGTATTTAAACTCTTAGGTGATATAACTAGAACCCAGATATTATGGGTTTTAGATAAAAATGAAATGTGTGTTTGTGATATAGCCAATGTCCTTAATATGACTAAATCATCTATTTCTCATCAACTAGCTATTTTAAGAAGTGCCGGAATAGTTAATTTTAGAAGAGAAGGTAGAGAAATATACTATAGGTTAGATGATTTTCATATAACTAAATTATATGAAATAGGAATCGAACATATTGAACATAAATTAAAAGGAGAAGGCTAATGAAAAGGTATAAATATAATATTAATAATTTAGATTGTGCTAACTGTGCTAGAGAAATAGAAGAAATGTTAAACAATAATACTAACTTTAATAATGCCGTAGTTAATTTTAGTACTTGTAAGATTTCTTATGAATCAGATAAAGATTATACTTTAGAAGAATTAAATACTTTAATAAAGTCTGTAGAACCTGATGCTTATATAACTTTAAATGAAGAAGTAGAAGAAAGTGCTTCTAAAGAATATTATTTAAGTATCTTAATTATAGCCTTAGTAGTGGGCTTACTTGGATATTTTCTACCACTACCTAAGATAGTAAAAATTATTTTATATCTTATTTCTTATAGTCTACTTTTATATAAGACTAGTATTAATGCTATTAAGTTATTAAAAAAAGGTAGTGGTATTAATGAAAATGCTTTAATAACTGTATCTTGTATTGGGGCTTTAATTATAGGAGAAGTCCTAGAAGGTATGATGGTTATTACTTTATATACTATAGGTAAAATATTAGAAGAAAAAGCTATTAATAATTCTCGTAAATCTATTAAGGATTTACTGGATATTAAAGAACCTTTTGCTTATTTAGTAGATGGTAAAAAAATAGTTAAAATTCCTGTTGAAGAAGTAAAGAAAGATGATGTTTTAGTTGTTAAAAAGGGTGAGAAAGTTCCAGTAGATGGGGTTATTATTAAAGGTAGTAGTAGCTTAGATACTTCTGCTTTAACTGGTGAAAGTGAGCTTGTTAGTGTTAATGTATCAGATGAAGTATTATCAGGAAGTATAAATATGGGGGATGTTTTAGAAATAAAAGCTACTAATACTTTTTCTAATTCGACTGTTGCTAAGATTTTGGATTTATTAGAAAGTGCTACAGATAAAAAGACAAAAACAGAAAATATGGTTACTAAATTTAGTAAAGTTTATACACCTATTATTATTGGGTTAGCTATTTTAATAACTATTATTTTACCTTTAATCTTTAAAGTACCATTTAAAACTAGTTTATATAGAGCTTTAACTTTCTTAGTTATATCTTGTCCTTGTGCGATTGCTATATCAGTTCCATTATCTTATTTTACCGGAATTGGGACGGCTAGTAAGAAAGGTATCTTAGTAAAGGGCAGTAATTATTTAGATAATTTAAGTAATACGACTAGTATAATATTTGATAAGACTGGCACTTTAACAAATGGAACTTTTAATGTTGAAAAAATTGAAGTATTAGATGATAAGTATAGTAAAGAAGAAATAATAGATATTCTAATTAAAGGAGAATTTTTATCTAATCATCCAATTGCTAAGTCTATTTTAAAGTTAAAAAAGGGTAAAATTGATAATAGTAATGTCTTAGATTATAAAGAAATAGAAGGTAATGGTATTAGTTTTAAATTAAATAAAAAGAATGTTTTAATTGGTAATAGTAAGTTATGTGGTTGTGATATTGATACGGATTTACATTTAAGTATTAATGGTAAGCATGTGGCTTCGGTAGTTATTAATGATGGGATTAAAGAAAATGCTAAGGAAACTATTAATAAGTTAAAGAATAGTAATATCAAGACTTATATGTTTACTGGTGATAAAAAGGCAGTGGCTTTAAATATTGGTAAGAAGTTAGGACTTGATGAGATAAAGTATGAAATGTTACCTCAAGATAAGTTTAAAGCTTTTGAGAAAGTTAGCGATAATAGTGAAGTCACTATCTTTGTAGGTGATGGAATTAATGATGCCCCTGTATTAAGAAGAGCTGATATTGGTATTTCTATGGGTAGGGTTGGTAGTGATTCAGCAATTGAAGCAAGTGATATTGTTCTTATGAGTGATGAGTTATCAAGAATTCCTTTAGCTATTAATATTTCTAAATATACTAAAAGAATTATTAAGGAAAATTTGATTTTTGCAATGAGTGTTAAAGTAGTAATTTTACTTTTAAGCGTTTTCGGTTATGCTAACATGTGGCTTGCAGTGTTTGCTGATACTGGTGTTACTTTACTTACTATTTTAAATACTTTAAGTATTATGAATAAATTTAAGAAGGAAAATTAAGTATGAATTTAAAAAGGTTAGATTTAGAAAAATTTTATCAAGAAGGCAATGCTTATTATCAGCAAATGGGGACCAATGCTCCTTTTGGGTTGGGTGGAGTGATCTTAATAACTCCTATGCAAACGATTGGGGTTTATAATAAAGAAGCTCTTGATATAAATGGGATAATGGTTCCTGGTTTAGGGGGACATGGTGATACTGTTGATCTAGTTTTAGCTAATATGTTTGGCTTGAAATTAGAAGGTAATAATTTTAAGAGAAACAGAATATTAAAGAGTGCTATTAGTGGTAAAGAGTTAAATTATGTTTATATGGTTTTGACTAATTCTCTTGCTGGCAAAAACGCAGTTGTGGAAATTCCAGCTAAAATAAGTGAGGCTGAGTTTAATGAGCTAGTTAAATTTAGTAAAATATTTTCGACATTAGGAGTAGAAACAAGTGCTTTAATTTCTAGCTTTGATCCAACTAAAGAAGCTGGTGGACCAGATTTTAATACTAGTAAGTATGAGATATCAGATGTATCTTTGGATAAAGCTTTAAGTTATTTAAACAATAAAAGTAATGCGGTCGTATCTGATATTAATCTTGCTAATGTTTACGGTAAGGAAAATCTATATAGATATGAAATGGAAGAAATGGCAACAGCAAAGACTCGTTAAATATAAAATGATAGAAAATTCTTTTTTCGTATGATAGACTTTAAGTGGAGGAAATATGATAGAGATACTTTTTTGGATATTTTTTGGATTAGTTATTGCAATAATCATTGGCAGTTTTGTTATAATGTTAAATCCTAATTTACAGGGTAAAATGCTTAGTAGTCAAGTTAAATCATTAAAATATATGATGGATGATTCAAAAGATACTTTGAAAAATTTAACCGATGATATGACTGATATTACTAAAGATAGTGTTGAAGCAACTGCTAGAGCGGTAAAGAAGGGATTAATGGAAGATGATGGTGTGGCTTGTCCACATTGTGGCAAAAAAATAGATAAAGATTCTAAGTATTGTAAATACTGTGGTGCTAGAATTTAAGTTTTAGAAACTGATAAGTTTTAATTGAGTGCTTATTGGTTTCTTTTTTTCTTATGTATGAAGTTGTATTTTTAAATATACTGTATTTTATTCAAAAAAATTCATAGAGCATAAAACTCTATGAAAACAAAAATATGGATCTTATTCTTAACTTATAGCATAAATATACCATATAAATACGTTAATTTCCACATAAATTTGTTAATAGAATCTTCTAATTATGGTCAAAATTATAGTCAATTTAAATTGATTGAAACCTAGGTGAATAAAGACTTTGAACGGTATTTTATAGTCTCTTATTCAAATTTTTATCATAGTCAAATTTCTGGTCAAATGGCATTTTAACTCAGGTTTCACCTAGGGTTTTCATAGAGTTTTATGCTCTATGAAAAGTGTAAAGCTTTTGTAAATATATTATTCAACAAAATATTTTTATTCTTAAGGTTATTATTGTAGTAAGGACATTTAGTAGGATATGAAAAAGTTTGATAAAAATAAGTATTTAAAAAAATTAAAATTACATAGATGGTGGCAAAATTATTCAAAATATTTTTATATAGGTATACCTTATGTATTATGTTTAGTTTTATGCTATCAATATGGAAAAAGTTCTTATGAAAGTATGAATATGGTATTCAAAAATAATCATTATGTAATAGGAAATTCAACTTATGGAATATATGCTTTTGTAGAAGATACTAATAATATAAATAATGGATATCCTATACTTAAATGGCAAACCGAAAGAGAGAATAACTAGTATGAAGAAAAAGAGTATGTTAATAATTGTTTTAATTCTTACTTTTGTTGTTTCAATATTTATGTTTAATAAAAATCATGAACTTGTGGATAAAGAATCTTTAGCAGTTTTTATAGATAATGTTAAAACAGATAGCTTTCCTTCTAAAGGAACTGTAACTTTTTTGAAGGCTGATTGTGATAATAATGCTACTATTGAATGGGATAAAGATTCTTGGGGATTATTTGCTTCTAATTTAACTAAAAAGACTAAGTGTAATCTTTATTTTAAAAATTTAGAAAGTATAAATGATAAACTAAATGATTTAGTTAAAAGTGATAAAACGAATATAGCAAGTGATGATCCTGATGGAAATATAAGATATATAGGAGCTAGTCCTAGTAATTATGTTTATTTTAATTGTAGCGATTATGATAATCAAACTAGTGATACTTGTGAGATCTGGCGGATTATAGGACTTTTTAAAAATATAAATAAAGAAGATGGTACTAAAGAAGATTTAGTTAAAATAATAAAAGATGATAGTATTGGCAGTGTAGCTTGGGATACAAATAATTCTAATATATGGGCAAATGCTTCTTTAAAAAGTAGTTTTAATAGTGGAATTTATTATAATAAAACATTAAAAAATGATACTACTAGAAATATGATAGAAAGTGTTGTCTGGAAATTAGGAAGTACTACTTCGTTTATTGGTGATAGTGATGGTAATCCAAGTAGTCTTTATTCTGTTGAGAGAAATTCTAGTAATTCTAATAATTGGACAGGTAAGATTGCTCTAATGTATCCAAGTGATTATGGGTATGCTGTTGGTGGTTCTGATAGAGAAACTTGTCTTTCTAAGTCTTTATATAATTGGAGTAGTATGCCTAAGTGTTATAATAATAATTATTTATATAAAGCTAATATTTATCAATGGACTTTAATGACTAATAATTTAACTGGAAGTTATGTTTATGCTGTAAAATCTAATGGTGGTTTTAATTATGGTAATGCTTATTCTACTGATGATGCTAGACCTAGTCTTTTTCTAAAATCTAGTATTATTATTAATAGTGGTGATGGTTCAAGGACAAATCCTTATAAACTTTCTTTTTAAAGTTCTTATTGACACTATAAGAAAACTATTGTATAGTAACTAATCAAGAAACGGACGTTATAATTATTTGCGTTAATAGGGGGAAATAATATGGAGTCTTATGAATATAGTTATGATAAAAATGAAAAAAGAAAAATGATTTTAGCAAGTATTTTGGATATGGTTAATGGTGGGGCATTAATTGCAGGACCACTCTTAACAGCAAATAGGAGCATGTGCGATTTGGTTGATAGCCTATATCATAGAGGAGATACCGAAAATACTTATGGTTATGATAAGAAACCAATAATAAAAATAAATCAAAATAATTTTTATGTATTTAATATAAGTAATGCGACTGATTTAGTTTGTGCAGATACTTATGCTAGTTTTTTGGATAAAAAGGTAAATGATAATACAAATAGTAATGTATCTTATGCGGTTGTTTTACATACTAAAGCTTGTACATTGGGAGAAATATATAAAGATATTGATATGATTCAAGCTTTTTTAGCAAGATATCAAGTAGAATTACCGGTTTATTTATCTATCGATGAATTAATGGAAAATAAAAAGTTAGATACAAAACAAAAAGAAGAATTAGTAAGTGCTTTCATTAAAAAGTTTGATATGTCAAAGGGGTATTTAGGAATTAGTGGTAAAGATTCTAATTTAGTAAAATTTAATGAATATGTTATGGATATCACGAATTATGATACTTATGTAATTCAAGACTCAGAAGAAATAAAATATACTGGTAGTCATAATATGATAAAACATTTAGATGGTTCAATAACAGCTTCTGATTGGTTAGCTAATTCTATTGCTAGTAAACAATTAAATAAGAGTGAAAATTTAGTTTATTCAGCGGTATATACAATTCAAGATAATGAAGATCTTAATTCGGTTGCTCTTAAGTTTGGCTTAAGTGTTAATGATTTAAAAAAATATAATAATATAAAATTTAAAACTCCTAAATCTGGAGATAAAATTTTAATTCCTAATCTTTATGTAACAGTTGATCCAAAAACTAATGATAGAGCATTTACCTATGCAGTTGCCTCTGGTATTGATATTAGTTTATTTCAAGGTATAACTGATTGGAATGTAATATCTAAAACATCTGACTTTGTTATTTTAAGGGCTTCTAGTGCTTGTCTTTCTAAGGATGATGCCAGTTTAGCTCCTAAGTTAGTAGAGGTTAACAATTTAAAAAAACCATTTGGACTTTACTTTTGTATTGAAGGAAATACTGTTCTTGCTACTGATGCATTTGAAGCTAGATTTAGAGCTAGTATAGCTAATTTTGAAGCTATTTGTAATGCTAATGGTATTAATATTAATAAAGATAATATTCCATTATTTATTGATTTTGAAAGGTTTGAAGCTAATACTGATCATTTAGAAATAATGCGTAGTGCAGTTCGTGTTGCAAATGAATTAGGATATAGTAAAGTTGGTCTTTATGCTAACTCATCGACAACTAAAAGAATAAGTCAAGAATATCAAAGTAAAGGTACTTCCTTAGCTAATGAAAATACTATTTTATGGTTGGCTGGAGGTCCTAATTATTTGACTAGTAGTTACGTTGAAGCTAAGAGAGCAGAAAGAAATGAAGAAAATAATGAAAGAAAAGCTAATAATGAATCTACTATCGATACTCCATTAGGTCAAGAAATTGGTTTTGCTATTGAAGATTTAGAAGAACAAGAGAATACTTCGTTTGAGGGAGTTATTCCAGCAATTAGACAAGTTGGCAACTATGTTAATAATACCGGTGCTGCTAATAGTGATGGTGTTGCTGATTATAACTATTTATATAGTGATAATCTATTTGGAAATGATGCTTTTGGAGAAACACCAGATAGCAATCCTAATACTATCGAATCAACAATTAAAAGTGTAGATGATTATCGTAATGTTACTAATTTATTGCCATCAGTTTTAGCTCATCCCGATGGTGCCTTATTAGGGGCAATCACATCATATGTTTTTCTACTATGGACAAAACAAAGATTTAATAAGTTTTTTAAAAAACGCGATTTAATTGCACCATCAACAGTTGTAGCAATAGAAACTATTAAATTAGCTAAGAATGCTGGTGCTGCTTTAAAAAGAGCTAGAAGATAATTAGAGTTTAGAAAGATAAACTCTTTTTTCTTGTTAAATTTAAAAATTAATTGTAAAATAATGAATAAATTTTGGAGGATTATATGGATTTTGATTATAATACGATGTATAGAGAATATTTTAAAATTTATGAAGATTGTAAACGTAAGTACAGTTTTGGAGAAATAAGTGAAAGTGAATTTAGAAAAATAGTAATTTCTGCTACTAATGATTCTTTAAAAGAAGATAATGTTTTAAATAATGGAACTTTTAAACTGATATTAAGATCTAATTTAGATAAGTTACTAAAAAAAGAAGTTATAGCAAAAATAAAAGATAATCAGTATTATTATTTAAATAATTATTTTAATGGATTATATATAATTGGTCAAAGCTATGATAAGTTTTTAATGATTTTAGAGGCAATAATTAAGTTTTTAAATACTTATGAAGTTAAAATGACTGGAGATACAGCTTCTAAATTAATAGAAAATAATATTAATGTTAATTATATTATTAAGTATGTATATTCTTATAATTTTCGTTTAAGACATACTAAATTATTTAAGGATTATAATATTAATATGTTACTTTTATATTATGGGTTAAACCATAAAACTTTAGTATCAGAAGATCAATCTATAGTTATAAATGATGATACTATAATAGGTAATAAGTCTATAAAAGAAAAGAAGAAAAAAACTAATACTAACCGATTTAAAGATGGACAAGTACAAGAAAGAAATCAAACAATTAGGAAGATAAATAAGAGTATATATTATATTTTTAATGAGTATACACATGAAGAGGTTAATAATGCTTATAATTGTTTAAGTGAAGATAATAAGAATGTTTTAAATAAGTTTTATAATGCTTATTTAGAACCAACTAATTGGGATTTGCTTACAGGAAGTTATGCAGCCGAGATATATAGGATTTTATATATAAATATGGATCTTATTTTAAAAAGAAATAGAGGACTTGTTAGTCATAAAAAAAACTTATATTTTAGGTATCCAACTTATTCTAAAGAAGAAATAAAAACGGTTATAGAAAATCTACCATTTGATATGCAGGCATTAATTGGCATCCGTTTTGATATAAATGGTAATTATAAATCTGGTAAAATAACTAAGGAAGTATATAATAAAATTAAGGCTATAACAACTGGTATTATTCCTAGAAGATTAAAAAAGTTAAGAATAAGTAGATTAATAGATTTTTTAAGTTTATATTACTATAATAGTTATAAAAATGAACAAATAGAAGAAGTATTACTTTTCTTAGGTAGTGATTATCAAAATAATTTATATCAATCTTTAGAATTTAGGGATTATATGGGTAATGTTAAAGATGAAAAACTTTTTAAAAAATGTATAGCTATATTTGATATGCATATAAGAAGAACTGATAAAAGAGATACTATTATTAATCAAATAAAAAGTTCTTATGAGAATGTTTCTGATGAATTAGTTAAAGTACTATTAATGAAGATGGGATACTTTGATGGAAAATGTTATTCTAATATGGAAATAAGTGTGCGCTTGCATATTAGTTTAAAAGATGTTGAAGAGGATTTAAATATTTTAGAAAATATTGTTAAAGATTTAAGATGTAATGGTAAAAAACTTAAGAAAAAAAATAGTTAGATTACTTTTAATTTAAGTTAGTCTAGCTATTTTTTTAAAATATTGATAATTGTAGTAATAACGATATCTTCCATTTTTGAATAATCTAGGCTTTCATGTTTATGATAACATTCTTCATGGGCTAAATTATCAATTAAGTTAACAATTAGATGCATTTTTTCTTTTAAACCATTATCGTTGTAATCATTGTTTTTAAATAAAAGGTATAGTTTATTAGAAAAGGCTATTTCTTGTTTTTTAAATATGTTCTCAATATCTTTATCTAAGTGTTCCATAGCGGTTATTTCTTGATGGGCTTTTGAAGATGAGGTGTGTTGCTTTTTATTGGTATCAATTATTTTTTGAAAAAATTGATATAAATCATTTGGTAACTTGGCATTTTCATCGATTAAGTAAAAAATAGGAAACATAATATCTTCGGAATATTTATTAATACCTGCAATAAATATTTCTTTCTTATCTTGGAAATATTGATAAATAATACCGGTAGAAACACCTGCATATTTAGCAATTTCTGGGGTATTGGTTTTATAGTAACCATTGTTACATATAAGTTCAAAGCCTTTAGCAATTATTTTATCCTTTGTTTCAATCGATCTTTTTTGGGTAGGTATTCTTGTTATAGCCATATATGTTTACAAACAGTCTTTAAGTTTAAGATTGTTTTTCCTTTCTTAGTAATATAAGTTTAATTATAAGCCTTATTTATAAAATTAGCAAATAATATGAAAGAAAATTCATTTTTTAATTATCAAGATTGCCGATAGAGTAATTCGTTTAAAAAATGGTAAAGTAGAATCTAACGAAATAAATAAAAAACTAAAGAGCATTGATGAAATGGCATGGTAATATGTTAAAAATAAAAATGTTAAGAGACATCTTAAAACAAAAGAGTCAATTTATTACTATTATCTTAATTTTTACGGCTAAGAAAGTGGTAATGGTGATGATTTCTTTGCTTGTTGGAACGAAGAAGATTTTAATGCTTATATGACTTTATATAAATTAGATGAATAGTAATAATCATAAAAAAATTATTGCTTTTTTTCTTGTTTTTAAATATTAAATATGTTATTTTGGTGCTAGAAAGTTTATTGTTAAAAATTGGTAAAATTTATGAAAAAATTTAGAATTTATATATTTACTTTATTATGTATTTTAATCTTTGGGGTATTTATAGAGGTTAGTGCCTCTGGTAATCCTTATAAAAGTACGGGACCTTATGGGATTAATTGCACTTGGTATACTTGGGATAAAGTTAAAAATATTAAAGGAGTCTCATTACCAGCTTGGGAAAATGCTAAGACTTGGTATAACTCAGCTAAAGGTGCTGGTTTTAAGGTTGGAAGTGAGCCAAAAGATAATTCTATCGTTGTTGGAAATATTACGGAATATGGTCATGTTGCTTATGTGGAAAAAGTAAGTGGTAACTATATATATGTTTGGGATTCTGATATGTATTGTATTAATGAAGAAGATCCAGATTTTATAGAATGTGATAACAATTCTTATGATGAGGCCAGTCAGGCAGCTTGCAGAAAAAATGCTAAAAGAGCAGCTTGTAAATTAGAAACTAGTATTTATACTGCTGATTATAAGACTATTGTTTTATATATTTAGATGAAGTGCCTAGTAATGCCAATCAAAATGATAGTAGTAATAAAAATGATAACAATAAAAATGATAAACAAAATAATCAAAATTCTAAAAATAATCGAAATAATGAGGTAAAAAAGGAAGAACCAGAAGTTATTAAATCAGATAATAATTATTTACAAGAAATTATTTTAAGTAGTGGTAGTCTTGATTTTAATAAAGATATACTTGATTATAATGTTACTGTTGAAAATGAAGTTGATGAGTTAGAAATAAATGCTAAGACCGAAGACAGTAAGGCTCTAGTTGTTGGTAATGGTAAATATATAATAGAAGTTGGCAATAATCTAATAAAGTTGGATGTAACCGCTGAAAACGGCAATATTAAAGAATATACCATTAATGTTTTAAGAAAAGAAAGTGTTAATGATGATAATTTGACAGAAGATATTGAAAATGAGAAGATAGAAAAAGATGATAATAGCAATAAAAAAGTTGTGCATTTATCAAAGCATTTAGAAGTTTTATTTGGAGTGGTTGTGCTAATAGTAAGTTTTGGAATATATATTATTAAAAAACAAAAGTAGTTACAAATTGAGATATATGATATCTTAAGAATAAGAGGAGATTTTTATGGGATTTTTTGATAGATTTAAAAAGAAAAAAGTAGTGACAAACGAAAATAATAGTTCGGCTTTAAGTAATGAAGATGAGTTGCTTAGAAAATATAATGAGACTATGAGAAGTATTGATGAGCAAGATGCTGAATTAGAAAGACAATGGCATAGAGTTGATGCTAAGATTTCTAATGGTATGAAAAATTTAGAAAACTTACCAGAAAATAAAAAATATAATGATTTAGCGGCTAAGCGAGCAAAAGATTTGCAAGAAGAAATGCGTCAAAAAGAATTTGCAGAGTCACTATTAGGTCAAAAATACGCAAATGTTAGACATTATGTTCAATTAAAAGAAATGGGACTTCAACCCGGGTCTAATTTTAGTCAAGAAATTAATATTGTTGCTCTTGCTATGGAAAATAGAGGTTACAGTTCAAGTTATTTACTTTTGCCTTTTCTTATTGAAAAGAAAGCAAAGAATCTTTTAACTTCATTAGAAGAAAATGAATTGGATTCGATTGTAGGTAGAATGTCTGATGAAGAATTATATAAGAGTTTAGAAGATACAATTGGCCTCATATTATACGGTGGTATTTTTGGAACTTTAAAAAATGATGAATACGAAGAAAAATCTAAACGTCTTTTTAGCGCATCGTCTGCGATAATCGATAATTTACAACAGAAAATAGAATTTTCTAGAAGATAGTGATATTAGTTTGATTTATTATCTAATAGGTTATAATTTATCTTTTAAAGTGGAGAAATAAATATGAAAAAAGGTTTAAAAATTGGAATTATTGTTCTTGTAGTTATTATCGGGTGTGGCATTATTTTTGGAAGTATTGATAAAAAAAGAGCCACCGATAATAAAAGACCAATATTTGCAGTAAGAACAACTATATATAAAGATGGTGGTTCCAAAGGGTATATGGGATCAGGTTATAAAGTAATTGTTTTTAATACTTTGTGTGGTTATAAAGAGGTTAAATTTGGTTCTTGGAAAATGAATATTAATGATTTTAATCAAGAAACAACGGATTATTGCTTAAAAAATGAACATAAATTAGATAAAGATGCTAATAATTTAAATACGGTTAAAAGCAATGTAGTATTAGAATTAAAATCTGGTACTTTAAAGAAAACAAAAGCCTCTTTTATTTTGAAAAATAATAGTAATGTTAATATTACTTATGGTAATGAATATAAAATCGAAAAGAAAACTGCTGATAATTGGCAAGAATTAGAGGGAAAACTAGCCTTTAATTTACCAGCCTATAATCTTAAATATATGGATAGTGTAGAATTAAAATTAGATTGGAAGAATGGATATGGTTCTTTAGATAAAGGACAGTATCGATTAGTTAAAAATGTTTCTGTTGAGAATGTTGATGGCTCAAAGGAAGAATTTGACATTTATGGCGAGTTTAATATAGATTAATATAAAAATACAGTTTAAATATATAGTTTGTTATTAATGTTAGTAATGAGGAGTGTTAGTATGTATTTTGAAAAATTAAATAATCATCAAAAACAATTTTTGCATAGTTTAGGTATAAGTAGTGATAAAGATATGCCATCTGAATTTTTTGAAAAAATAAAATCTTTAAATACAGATTTATCTAAGGAAGAACAATTTTGTGTTAGTGATTATAATAAGGTTTATTGTTATTATACAAAGTTAGATATGGAAAGATTGGTTGGAACTGATCATGATAAGTACGTTAATAAAAGTTGGATAGAAGCATTCTCATTATTATCGCGTGGTGAGGAAATAGCAGAATTATATTTAAATAATCCTCGCTATTATGAAAATGTTGATACTAAAAAAGTTGACATGGGTTTAGTAGAAAAAGACGGTAATTTTTATATTTTCAGTAAAAATGGTGGTGGAAATAATAGATTAATTACTTTAAAACTTCTTGCTATTATGCAAAAATATCGTGGTGAAAAATTGATTGCGCCTTTAGTAAGATGTAGAAAAGTTCCTTCTCTTGAAACTTGCCAAAATATATTTTATTGTGAATATCCAAATGGTGATTATAATACCAGTGGTTTAGAAGTGAAAAAAAGTGATTTAACATCTTACGATGAATTTTATGATATTGTTGATGGACCAATTTTTACAGATAATGTAGTTTTTCAAAAAATTTATGGTCATAATATTTTAAATGCAGTTTTTAAAAATGCAAAATGTGATAATTTGACTTCGAGAAGATAGTGCTTATCATGAGGTTTAGATGAAATCATTTTTTAAAAAAGTTAAAAAGATTAATAAAGATAATAGATACTTAGTAATAGCAATATTATTATTTATCTTATGCTTTTTACACAATTGGTATGGAGATATTATTTTACAAATGTTATTTTCTTTAATTGTTATACCTATAATAATACTTTTTCTAATTTATAATATATTCTTAATTTTAACAATAATTGATGTAGTAAAGACTAAAAAGAAAAGTAGTATTATAGCCTTAATAATTTACATAATAATTCCCATATTTAGTATTTTCTTTCCTTTTAGAGAATGTAAGGTTAATTTAGAAATGTGGCTTTATAAGAAGCAGAGAGAAAGTATAATAATTAATGTTAAAAATAAAGATTATGTAGCCGATGAAAATGGTAATATCGAGTTACCTAAAAATTTAAAAAAAGTATCTACTAGCGGTGAAGTTACAGTTTATGAAAATGATAATGATGGTGTTTTAATTTGCTTTTGGATTATGCGAGGAGTTTTATCAGGTTCAGTTCAGTTAATGTATTCTAGTGGGGCTGAGGCTTTAATATATAAAAATGAAAATGGTCATAAAATTACATATGTAGAAAAATTAAAAGATAATTGGTATTGGGTTGAAACTGATTATTAAAACTTAAGTATAGTAAAATATTATAATTACTATATTTTTTTCTTGTATTTATGAAGATATTATGCTAACTTTTAAGTGTAAATAACAAGAAAGTAGGTAAAAATATGTGTACAGCAATAACTTATAAAACTAAAGATTTTTATTTTGGAAGAACCTTAGATTATGAATTTTCTTATGGCGAAGAAGTAACCATAACTCCTAAGAATTATCCCTTTAAATTTAGAAATGGTAATATTTTAAGTAGGCATTATGCCCTTATAGGAATGGCCCATATTGCCAATGATTATCCTTTGTATTATGAGGCAGTAAACGAGCAGGGATTAGGTATGGCTGGTCTTAACTTTTTTGGTAACGCTGTATATAACGAAGAAAAAAAGGATAAAGATAATATTTGTCAATTTGAACTTATCCCTTGGATTTTAGGAAAATGTGCAAGTGTTAATGAGGCGAAAGTTTTACTAGAAAATATTAATATTACGAAAGAAACTTTTAGTAGTAATTATCCAATATCACCATTACATTGGTTAATTGCCGATAGTAAGGAATGTCTAGTTATCGAATCAGTTAAGGAAGGCTTAAAAATATATGATAATCCCGTAGGAGTTATGACTAATAATCCAACTTTTGATAAACAATTATTTAATTTAAATAATTATAGGCATTTGTCTAATGAAGAATTACCGAGTACTTTTAGTGATAATTTAAACCTAACAAGTTATAGTAGAGGTTTAGGAGGACTTGGCATTCCGGGGGATGTATCTAGTATGTCTAGATTCGTTCGAGCCTGTTTTGTTAAATTAAATTCAGTAAGTAGTGCTGATGAGACCGCAAGTGTAAACCAATTCTTTCACATTATCAACTCGGTTGAACAAGTAAGAGGATGCTGTAAATTAAAAGAAAATACTTATGAAATAACTATTTATAGTAGTTGTTGTAATGCCTCAGAGGGAATTTATTATTATACAACTTATAATAATCATCAGATTAACAGAATTGATATGCATAAAGAAAATTTAGAGGAAGATAAATTAATATCTTATGCTTTAAATGATAGTGAAAACATTAAATTGGTTAATTAGAAAAGGAAATTTAAAATGGAATATAAAAGATTTAATAATACTATAGTAGCAAGAATTGATAAAGATGAGGAAATAGTTACGGAACTACATAATATAGCGATAAAAGAAAATATCAAATTAGCCTCTGTTTTAGCAATCGGTGCCGTTAGTAGTTTTGAGGCGGGAGTTTATAAATTAAGTGAGAAAAAATATTATAAAAATGAATTTGTTGGTGATTTTGAAATAATTTCCTTAATGGGAAATATAAATACTAAAAACGGTGAAGTTTATACCCATCTTCATATAACTTGCTCTAATGTTAAAGGACAGACCTTTGGAGGACATCTTAATAAGGCATTTGTTAGTACAACTTGTGAGATGATAATAAATATTATTGAGGGGTGTGTAGACCGCTTCTATGATGAAGAAATTGGGGTTAATTTATTTAAATTTTAAATAAGAGATTTGAGGTATTAAATGAAAAAGAAAAGATTAACAATTTCTAAATTAGTTAAAATGGCTTATAAAGAAACTAAAAGAAGTTCCTTGGCTATTTATTTAATTTTGCGTTTTTTAGTTATAGTATGTATGGTTTTACAGTTATTAAAAGGAAATATTAATAATGCTTTGCTATGTTTATTATCCTTAATTCTTTTATTTGCTCCCTTATTTATTCAAAATAAGTTTGCCATAACTTTACCAAGTGGGTTAGAAATTACTATTTATTTCTTTATCTTCGCTGCTGAGATATTAGGAGAAATTAATAACTTTTACGGGATAATTCCGTATTGGGATACTATTTTACATACTATAAATGGTTTCTTAGCGGCCGCTGTAGGGTTTTCATTAATTGACTTATTAAATAAAAATAGTAAAAATGTTAATTTATCACCCTTTTACTTATGCTTAGTAGCTTTTTGCTTTTCGATGACAATTGGCGTTTTGTGGGAATTTTTTGAATATAGCAGTGATAAATTTTTTGATTTGGATATGCAAAAAGATACGGTTGTTAAGAAGATATCCTCTGTGACCTTAAATCCTTCAGGTAAAAATAAAGCCATAGTAGTATCTTCAATAGGAAAAACCGTAATTTATGATGAAAATGGTTATATTTTAGAAACTATTGATGGTGGTTATTTAGATATAGGTTTAAATGATACCATGAAAGATTTACTTGTTAACTTTATTGGGGCTGTAGTATTTTGTTCTTTTGCTTACTTGGCTTTAAAACAAAATAAAAAGAATAACTTTATTGATAAGTTTATTCCTACTAAAGAAAAAAGACCAATGGCATCATCAGTAATAAAAGAAATAGAAGATAGAAAAGAATTGTTAAAATAGACTAGTTATTTAATTAAAATTGTTAGGAGTAGTGTAACTATGTTTAAAGGAAGAATAGATTTTGATAAAACCCCAGAAAATATAATAAAGTATATTGATACTTTAGGAGTAAAATATCATATTTATAAAAAAGGTGATACCAAAGAATATGATTATTTAGATGATAATTCATTTTGTATTACAATAGAAAATCCCTATAAAAGAGATGAAAAGATGTATCTTGATTTATATAATGATGAAGAAGAATATATTTTATCTTATTATAAGTGGCATCGTCATTATGGTAATTTTGCCGATAGTCTTAATTATTTATTTGATGATATTAAAGGTATTTTGGAAAATAGAAAATGTGTTGTTATTACAAATAGTAAAAAAAGATGGCTTACTAGTTGCTTAGAAGAGTATTTTTGTGATAAAAATTATAATTATCGGAAAAATATTGATAACCTTCCTAAAGAATTTATTGAAGAAATTGATACTTTAGGAGGAAATGTTGAGTTTTATTATTGGAATGTGGCTGATAATTTTGAAATAGAAGTGCCAATTAAAACTAAGAATATAAAAGATTAGAGAAAAGATATATCGTTGAAATTTACTGAAAATCAGGTGAATTATGGTATACTATTGTCATAAGGGAGAAAATATGCTAAAGAATAAATTAAATATAACAGATGAAGTTGAACTTTCCAAAATAGAAGAAAAGATAACTAAATTAAAAGCATTGGAACTTTATGATAGTGGTAAAATAAATACTATTGAAATTGGTACTTTTAAGGGTTTAGCCCAAATTCATAATTATTTATTTAGTGATATTTATGATTTTGCTGGAAAAATGCGAACGGTGAATATAGCCAAAGGCAATTTTCGTTTTGCTTCAGTTTTATACTTAAAAGATATTTTAAAGACAATTGATACAATGCCCGAGGATAATTACGATAATATTATTAAAAAATATGTAGAAATGAATGTGGCTCACCCTTTCAGGGA
>JABLTO010116451.1_pt1 | contig 34840 bp, 28 predicted proteins | sample 7160091 | NCBI WGS metagenome assembly JABLTO01 (sample SAMN14651225, study PRJNA627086) | human gut metagenome | isolation source: feces | host: Homo sapiens
GCAGTTGATTTTATGACAATTAACAAAATAGATGGTAAAAGGATAGAGGCGGTATGCAAAATTATAGATGAGGTTTCATTTGCAGGAACTGATTCCGTCGTACCTGATACCATAGAAGGAAAATGTGTGCAGGATGCAGACAGGCTGGATGCCATAGGAGCTATTGGAATTGCCAGAACATTTGCATATGGTGGTAGTAGGGGAAGAAAGATTTATGATCCGGAAATAAAACCTAAAATAAAAATGAACAAAGATGAGTATCAGAAAAATAAAAACTCTACAAGCATTAACCATTTCTATGAAAAGTTGCTCTTGTTGAAAGACATGATGAATACGACTGAGGGAAGGAAACTGGCAGAACATAGACAGGTTGTAATGCTGGAATTTCTTAATGAGTTTATGATAGAATGGGAAGGAAAAATGTGATGGAAGTAAAATTTTATGATACAGTTAATGATAAACTTTTGAAATTTGCAGTAGTAATCTCACAAAGTAACGGCAAGTGGGTATTTTGCAAGCATAAAGAAAGAGATACATACGAAGTGCCGGGAGGACATAGGGAAGGCGGTGAGAATATTCTTGAAACGGCTAAAAGAGAGTTACAGGAAGAAACCGGTGCAATCAGGTTCGATATGAAGCCTCTGTGTGTATACTCTGTAACCGGAAAGACCAGAGTAAATGATACGGGAGAAGAATCCTTTGGGCTGCTTTGCTATGCGGAGATAATGGAATTTGCGACAGAACTGCATAGCGAGATGGAGAAGATAGAGCTTTTGGAGGAACTGCCGGAGGAGTGGACATATCCATTGATACAGCCGAAACTGATAGAGAAATATTTGCAGATGAAAAATTGTGATTAGCACAAGCTGATTTCAACAGGCCTTTGTTTGGAAAATAGAGAGGTACATAAGAATGGGATTAATCGAAATGGCAAGTGGTAGTTCCGTCTGGCGCGGCATGGATTATTATGAAAGGAAAATGGTGTGCTCATGGAAGAAATCCGGTGAGGAAGCATACGATGGCGTAGTATCCGGAAGCGAAGGAAATAAATATTCAGTGCATATAGATAAAGTGCATCCCAGAAAATCATCCTGTAATTGTCCGTTTGCAGAAGGCAGGCGCGTCATCTGTAAGCATATGATTGCATTGCTGTTTACAGCGGAACCCAAAACCGCAGAGGATTTTTTAAGACAGGTAGAGAAATGGGAGCAAGAGGAAAAAGAAAGAGAACGGTTGCATTATAAAGAACTTCGTGAGTATGTGAATAGCCTTTCCAAAAAAGAACTGCAAGAGCGTTTATATGAAGCACTTGTGGAGCTGGAAGACATTAGAAACAGATATTGGTAAGATAGTTGAAGGAGGAGAGCAATTGGATATACTTGATAAAGTAATAGGAAGAAAATGGAACAATATAACGAAGGACGAATTGGAAGTACTGTTTTATGAAAAAGAATTAACAATAGAGCAGATTGCAGAATTATTTCAGGTAAAGGAAAGCAGTGTTGTCCATAAACTTAACAAATACAATTTAAATGAACAAGAAAAATTATTGTATAATATGATGAAAAGTCAAAATGAAAATGTAAAGAAGGCTATGATTCAACAGGCAATCATGGATGAAGCATTAATAGAGGATCCCAGTGAATTGGAATACGGTCCGATTATAGTAACACGAGGAAAATACAAGGGAAGAATAGGGTGTTATGACGATGAAGAAGGTCAAACAGCATATGTATATTGGGGAGATATGGTGGAAACTTTAGATACTTGTGTTACAATCAGGAAAAGCTACCTATCTAACAAAATTACTACATATGATCTTGTACAGAGGGGCAGAACTTTAATAAATCAAATAGCACATTTACGCAGTAAGTTACAATATGTCGATGAGAATATTTCTACTTATAGAGATATAACGGAACTATATGGAGAATATACATATGTCATGGCTTTACTAAATAGGGTTTATGAGGAAACGTTTTATTTACAGGGAAGGGGAAAAAGAATTTTTATTTCTCACTCTTCAGCAGATAAACAATTAGCTCTATATTTAGCCAGCGATCTCAAGAAAGCTAATTTTGAAGTATGGTTTGACATGTGGAATCTTCAACTGGGACACAGTATACCAAAAGGAATCAGTGACGGTCTTGACAGTGCGGACACATTGTTGATTATTTTATCAAAGAATTATCTAAATTCGGCTTTTTGCAATGATGAATGGGAAGCTTTTTATATGAAATTCCGAGATAAACCAATCATGGTGATTATTGTGGATGAAAGCGAACCGCCTACTATTTTATGTGGTAAAAAATATTATAGAATAAAAGATATAACGGAATATGATACCATGTTTCGAGAATTAAGGAGGGCATTAGCAGAAAAGAAAAAGTAAAAAGTGGCTGGAGGAGCATAATATTACTTATACAGATCGCCATATTGTAAAGGATAACCCCACCTATGAAGAACTAAAGGAATGGCAGAGCAGAAGGGGTTACCTTTAAAGAAATTCTTCAATACCAGTGGGGTGTTATATAAGAGTATGCAGTTGAAGGACAAGCTTCCTGACATGATGGAAGAGGAGCAGCTGCGGTTACTTGCCACGGACGGAATGTTGGTAAAGAGGCCGTTGATTGATGAACTTCCCATGGCGCGGAGCGCAGGGTGAAGAGTTTTGACAACGACTTAAAACTGAAATAGAAAAACGCAGGAGGGTTACCCCTCCTGCGTCCCCATCTCATCGGTGGTAGAGCGGATATGTTCTACTGCCGTTTTTACTTGTTCTGCGCAATCCAGGTTGTTCTGGCTCATGGTGTGCACCTGCTCGGCATTGGCGGTAACTTCTTCAGTTACAGCGGACAGCTGGGAGATGTTTTCCATAATCTTATTATTGGATTCTGACAATCCCAGAATGTGGTGATTTACTTCTTCCACCTGGGAAGCCAGTGCTTCCATATTTTTGTTCAGCTGTTCGAAAGTCTCGGAAGCGGCCAGGATCTTTTCGCCCTGCTGTTCGGTAGCTTCAATGGAACCGTTGATAGTGTTGACTACCATGTTGGCATTGACATTCAGCTCGTTGGTAATCTTGGTGATCTCTTCGGTAAAGCTCTTGGTCTGCTCTGCGAGCTGACGGATCTGCTGTGCTACAACGGCGAAACCGCGTCCGGCTTCACCGGCACGGGCACTTTCGATGGAAGCGTTCAGGGCTAAAAGATTTGTCTGACCGGAGATTGCCATGATGCTTCCGGCGATAGTTTCCACCTCTTTTGTCTTTTCCTGTAATTTTGCCATGGCGTCGGTGACGGAATGGTTGGTATCCTTGATCATGGCGGACTGCTGTTTTAAGGATTCCATAGCAGCCATGTTCTTACGGATGCTTTCGTTAGAATCTTCGGCGATCTGCACCATCTGCTCGGAGATATGACCGGTCTGCTCGATAGCATTCTGAATCGTACCGGTCATCTGGCTCTGTTCTTCGATGCTGGTGGCAGTCATATTGGTGGCAGAGGAGATCTCCCGCATACTGTTGGCTACAGATTCCGTAGTTTGTACCAGCTGGTTCATAAGATCTGTGGTTTTGGTGGTTTCCTGATGTACGGTCTGGGATACGTCCAGAACATTATCCAGTACTTCTTTTATATGGTTATGTTCTTCCCGGGAAGAACCGATGGCATCATTGTTAAATAATATAGCAATCTTACCGGTTTCCAAAATAATGATTCCAATCAGGAATACCAGCAGGGTAGAGCAGACGGCATTCACATCCTGACCGTAGATTCCCTTCGTAGCCTGAACGATCATGACGATCAGGTAGAGCACGAATAATCCCACAGCGGTTTTCTTTAGAGATTTTTTCTCATAATAAGGAATCTGTAATATGAAAATGGCGATCAGCGCATAGTGAATGAAACTTGCATCTGTCTGTAAACCGACCAACAAATACTCAATGCCGATCTCGATGGTAGCGAAGACTTTTAATAGTCGTGTCGCCTTATTTCGAAGGTGTGTCACGGCATTTACTACACAGAAAACGGCAATCAGAATGGTATTTGCGTATGTAACAATGGGTGCAATGTTGTGATTTGCCAGTTTCAACCACAGATAAAACAGGAACACGATCGCCAAAAGCGAAGAAGCGATAATATAGAACCGGTTCATTCTGATATTGCGTTCCGCGGTATCCGTATAACGATATTTATTATTTTCTTTTATATTCATATTCATAAGTTCCCTCCCTATTTTTATTGATGCTATTTTAAGTGTAACTGTTTTCGTCAATTTTTTCTACATTTTTATTCCATTTTTGAAAAATTTTTTAAAAAAAATCATGGAAATAAAAAATGCAAATTGATACTGATTTTCAATACCAAATGCGCTATAATACTTCTGTTACAACACAGTACATTAAAATGTTGAGATACGAAAGGATACAGAAGTGTTATGACACTGAAAGAATTGGAAATCGGCAAAAGCGCCGTGATCGAAACCGTCGGTGGTTCCGGAGAACTCAGACAGCATTTCCTGGATATGGGTATGATCCCGGGAGCAGAGGTGACGGTGGTAAAGCTGGCTCCGATGGGGGATCCCATGGAATTGCAGGTGCACGGCTATGAACTTACGTTACGGCTGGCGGAAGCGGATCAGATCGAGATCGCACCCATATCGAAGAGAACAAGAGAACATAAGGGGCTGGATCGGGTGACGGATGCGGAGCACCCGGGTTTAGGTGAGGATGGAAAATACCATTCGAAAAAAGACGAGAATCCTCTGCCGGAGGGAACGACACTAACGTTCGCCCTGGCGGGAAATCAGAACTGCGGCAAGACTACACTGTTCAATCAGCTCACCGGCTCGAATCAGCATGTGGGAAATTTCCCCGGAGTTACCGTAGACCGTAAGGACGGTTCCATCAAAGGGTATCCGGATACTTTGGTGACAGACCTGCCCGGTATTTATTCCATGTCCCCTTATAGCAGTGAAGAGATCGTATCCCGTAATTTTATCCTGTATGAGAAACCCAGAGCTATCATCAATATCGTGGATGCGACGAATATCGAGCGTAATCTGTATCTGACCATGCAGTTGTTGGAAATGAACATTCCCATGGTCGTAGCCCTGAACATGATGGATGAAGTCACCGGCAATCACGGCTCCATCGATGTGAACGCCATGGAAGCGTTCCTGGGAGTACCCGTAATCCCCATTTCCGCTGCGAAAAACGAAGGCGTGGATGAACTGATCCGTCATGCAGTCCATGTGGCAAAATATCAGGAACGGCCGCTGCGGCAGGATTTCTGCGATAAAAACGATCATGACGGTTCCGTACACCGCTGCATCCATGCGGTATGCCATCTGATCGAGGATCATGCGGAGACTGCGAAGCTGCCCCTGCGTTTTGCAGCCAACAAAGCCATTGAAGGAGACCACCTGATCCTGGAGAAGCTGCAGCTGGATGAAAATGAAAAAGAAATGCTGGAGCATATTGTCTGTCAGATGGAGGCGGAGCGTGGCGTGGACAGAAGTGCAGCCATTGCCGATATGCGTTTTGATTTTATCGAGAGATTATGTGAGCAGACAGTAGTAAAACCCAAAGAAAGTAAGGAACGGATCCGCAGTGAGAAGATCGACCGGATCCTCACCGGAAAATATACGGCAATTCCCTGTTTTATCCTGATCATGGTGCTGGTATTCTATCTGACTTTCAATGTCATCGGAGCATGGCTCCAGGGACTGCTGGAACTGGGAATCGGAAAATTGACGGAGATCACTGATGCAGCATTGACGGCAGCTCATGTCAACAGTGCGGTCCAAAGCCTTGTAATAGACGGTATCTTTACCGGTGTGGGCAGTGTACTGAGCTTCCTGCCCATCGTGGTCACTCTGTTTTTCTTCCTGTCTCTGATGGAGGACAGCGGCTATATTGCCCGTGTGGCGTTTGTTATGGATAAGTTGCTTCGAAAGATCGGTCTGTCCGGACGAAGCATTGTGCCGATGCTGATCGGGTTTGGATGTACGGTCCCGGCGGTCATGGCCACGAGAACACTGACCAGTGAGAGAGACCGTAAGATGACGATCCTGCTGACACCGTTTATGAGCTGCTCCGCAAAATTACCGATTTATTCGTTCTTCGTGAGCGTATTTTTCCCGGGAAAGGGCGGACTGATCATGTCGGCATTGTATCTGTTTGGTATCCTGATGGGAATTCTGGTAGCATTTTTATACCGGGGCACGTTGTTCCAGGGAGAACCGGTGCCCTTTGTAATGGAACTGCCGAATTACCGTCTGCCGGGAGCCAAAAATGTAGGGCAACTGTTGTGGGAAAAGGCAAAAGACTTTTTACAGAAAGCATTCACTGTGATCTTCATCGCTACCATCGTGGTATGGTTCCTGCAGAGCTTTGACCTGAAACTGAATCTCGTTGAGGATTCGGCAAACAGTATGCTGGCTATGGTATCCGGTCTGCTGGTACCGCTGTTTCGACCGCTCGGCCTGGGTGACTGGCGGATCTGTACCTCTCTGATCAGCGGATTCATGGCAAAAGAAAGTGTGGTAGCAACCCTGGAAGTATTGTTCGGCAGCAGCATTGCCACGGTACTTACCCCGCTGGCAGCCGCGTCGTTACTGGTATTCAGTCTGCTGTATACTCCCTGCGTGGCAGCCATCGCTTCTGTACGCAGAGAACTGGGTGGAAAATGGGCCATTGCCGTGGTACTCTGGCAGTGTTTTGTGGCATGGGTGGCAGCCTTCCTGGTACATAGTATCGGCTTGCTGATGGGATTCTAGAAATTTCAGAGGATAAGATGACAAAATAGAAAACCTGCAGGGGATTATTCCTCCTGCAGGTATTTTATTACACATTTCAGTTCCGGAGAGATCCATTTGTTCCGGTGATATAAAAGCTGCCGCCAGATATCCGGATGAATCTCTGTCATGGGGAGACTGACGAGATTTCCCTTTGCCAGGTCCTCTGCGATCACGAACTCCGGCAGATAGGAGATGCCGAGACCCTGACACAGAAGATTGCGGATCAGCTGGGTATCGCCCACCTCCATGATAGGCATGGTCTCCCTACCGTTTTGGGAGAGCAGATCATCCAGTGCAGCCCGGTAACTCATGTTTTTCTCTGTCAGGATCAGTGGATATTCCAGAATCTGTTCCAGGGTGACCTGAGTCTGTCCGGCTAAGGGGTGACCGGCACCGGTGACGAAGTGAATATCCACCGGAGCTTCGAAAGCGGTCACATAATTGTGATTAAAAATACGGCGGTCCAGCGTGTATACAATGTCCACCTGATTCTGTCCCAGCATCTGGAACATTTCATCGGTGCTGGTAGCAATGATCTTCAACCGGATTCCGGGATATTTTTCATGAAAATCTTTAAAACGGCTGTGAAATTCCCAGCTGGCCAGGGATTCTGCAATGGCGATCCGCACCAGACCCTCCGGCGCGGTGTTGCCGCTGATGTGGGTGGCTTCAGCAGCGAGACGCAGGATCTGCTGGGCCAGGGGCAGCAGCTTCTCCCCCTCGTTAGTCAGGGTTACAGTATGCCCGATCCGCTCAAACAGAGGGATGGACAGCTCCTTTTCCAATTGTTTGATCTGAAAGGATACGGTGGACTGGGTATAACCCAGACGTCCGGCCGCCAACGTAAAGCTCTTCAGTTCGTTTACCATAACAAAGGTTTCCAGATTTTTGACATCCATAGGGTAGATACTCTTTCTATATTGTAAATTCAATTCTTCGATCAATGCAATGTAAATAATTTGTTTTTCAAATATTTAAGAAAATTATATAATGAGAAAATAGGGCTGTCAATGCGAAAAGATGGCGCAAATATGGGAAAACAGCAAAAATATATGCCGTATCCCGTGTTTAGAATAAATGGTATTGGGAAGGATCAGAGGTATGGAAAACAGAGAAAGACTGGGGAGTCGTTTGGGATTTATCATGCTGTCGGCGGGGTGTGCCATCGGCTGCGGAAATGTGTGGAAATTCCCGTGGATGTGCGGGCAGAACGGTGGCGGAAGCTTCATGCTGATCTACGTGATCTGCCTGATCGTGCTGGGCCTGCCCACCATGATCATGGAATTCTCCGTTGGGCGCGCGGCGCAGACGAGTCCCCTTTATATGTATCGGAAACTGTCCGGCGGCAGGGGCAAATGGAATCTGTGGGGCATCGTCTGTCTCATTGGAAACATTGCGCTGATCGCTTTCTATGCGGTGGTGTCCGGATGGATCCTCTATTATTTTGTAAAATTTCTGACAGGGCAGAATCAGGATTTCGGTTTTGAGAAAATGATCACGACGCCCTCGGTGAATGTGACATATCTGTTAGTCACCTTGCTGATCGCTTTTGTTATTTTAAGCTTCCATCTGCAGGGTGGACTGGAGCGTATTACCAAATATATGATGTCAGCATTGATCGTGCTGATGCTGGTGCTGGCGGTGCACAGCTTTACACTTCCGGGAGCAGGAGAAGGATTAAGCTTTTATCTGATCCCACATTTCTCCAAAATCACCGGTTCTGTGGTGGTGGGCGCCATGAATCAGGCATTTTTCACCTTGTCCGTGGGAATGGGCGGTATGGCGATCTTCGGAAGCTATGTCGGCAAGGACCGTTCTCTCATGGGTGAGTCTATCCATATTATTATCCTGGATACACTGGTGGCAGTGATCGCCGGTATCATTATATTTCCGGCATGCTTCACTTATGATGTGGAAGTGACGGCGGGTCCCAGTCTTCTGTTCGATACTATGGCGACCGTATTTAACAACATGGCCGGCGGCAGATGGTGGGGAACCTTATTTTTCCTGTTCATGGTGTTCGCAGCCATGTCCACAGTGCTGGGTGTGTGTGAAAATATTCTGGCCATGGTCCGGGAACTGACCGGATGGTCCAGACCGGCAGGGTGTGTAGCGTGTGGTGCCGGATGTTTCCTGTTGGCTCTGACGACAGCACTGGGCTTCAGTGTATTTCATTTTCAGCCGTTTGCAGCGGGGACGACCTGGCTCGATTTCTGGGATTTCCTGGTGTCGAATAATATCATGCCCATAGGTTCGATCCTGTTGGCGGTATTTTGTTGTTATAAGGTCGGCTGGGGCTGGGACAAATTCCTGGAGGAAGCAAATGCCGGCAAGGGCTTAAAGGTCCAGCCGTGGATGAAACCGGTGTTTAAATATTTTGTGCCGGCGGCAGTGCTGTTCATCTATGTGTACGGAATGGTAAATTTTGCGTGGAAATAAAGTAAATAGAAATAGGCGGGCGGCGGAGTGAAAAGCTCCGCCGTTTTTGGACGGAATGATCGTGGAGAGGTTGCGTTATGGCAGAAAAATGGATAGTATAAAGAATAGAAGAGCAGATAGGAGGCACGTATGACAGAGCAGGAGATCCGGACCATATTAAGCAGACAAAGAGAATATTTTGCCACGGGAGCCACACTTTCCCGGGAATTCCGGGCAAAACAGCTGGGAAAGTTAAAGGCATCCCTGCAGCGCCATGAAACAGAATTGAACGATGCACTGCAACAGGATCTTGGGAAAAGCCGGATGGAAAGCTACATGTGCGAGATCGGATTGACTCTGTCGGAGCTGACCTGGATGCAGAAGCACCTGCGGGGGCTGATGCGGGAAAAGAGAGTGCCGACACCGTTATCGCAGTTCGCAGCGAGGAGCTTCCGGTCTCCGTCACCCTATGGCACCGTGCTGATCATGAGTCCATGGAATTATCCGGTGTTATTGACACTGGATCCGTTGATCGATGCTATTGCCGCAGGGAATACCGCAGTGGTAAAACCCAGTGCCTATGCTCCGGCGACGGCAGCAGTGCTGAAACTGATTTTGGAAGAATGTTTCCCTACGGAATATGTGGCGGTGATCACCGGCGGCAGAGCAGAGAATCAGGCATTGTTACAGCAGCGCTTTGATATGATATTTTTCACCGGAGGCAAGACCGTGGGACGGGAGGTGCTTAGAAGTGCTGCGGAATATTTGACCCCGGTGACGCTGGAGCTGGGCGGGAAAAGTCCCTGTATCGTGGATGCTACGGCGAAGCTTCCGCTGGCGGCGAGGAGGATCGTATTCGGAAAATATCTAAACTGCGGGCAGACCTGTGTGGCACCGGATTATGTGTTGTGTGATGTCAGGATCCGCGACCGATTGGTGGGAGCTATCCGGGCGGAGATCTCGAGACAGTTTGGAGAAAATCCCCTGCAGAATCCGGATTATGGGAAAATCATTAACGAAAAGCATTTTCACAGACTGCTGGGATTGATGGATGCGGAAAAAATCGTCTGCGGCGGACAGTACGACGAGAAGACGTTGCGCATTGCGCCTACGGTGATGACGGATGTGGACTGGTCGGATGCCGTGATGGAAGAAGAAATCTTCGGACCGATCCTGCCGGTGGTGACTTATAATGCGTATGATACGGAGAAAAGCATTGCACAAAATGATTTTAGCGGCGAGGTTTTTGGAACCCAAGCTGCCGCGGGAGATTTTGTGGATTGGGCGATCGGCTGTGTGGAGGAACATCCCCATCCGCTGGCGCTGTATTTCTTCAGTGAAGATAAAAAAGCCCAGAGACGGATCCTGGATCACTGCCATTTTGGCGGAGGCTGCATCAACGACACCATTATTCATCTCGCCACCAGCGCCATGCCCTTCGGTGGCGTGGGTGAGAGCGGCATGGGTGGGTATCACGGCCGCACCGGATTCGAGACCTTCAGCCATTATCGGAGTATCGTGGACAAAAAGACATGGATGGATCTGCCGATACGGTACCAGAGGTATGATGAGAAAAAAGAGAAGCTGTTGCGGCGGTTTTTGAAGTAACGTCCTGAAAAGCGTGAGATGGCACGAGATTACGTCCTGAAAAGTGTAGTGTATAGCCTGAATTACGTCCTGAAAAATGTAATAGCAGGATATTTGCGTGAAATAATATAGAAATCGTGAAGGAAAGAAGGTAATTAGTATGAACTTTATCAAACAGAGATGCATTACAGCAGCAGTATTATTGCTGGTTGCTATTTTATCCATAACGGTTGTAGGAAAATACGTCTCCGCACCGGAGAATCATCAGAAGACCATCGCCTCTCTGGATGAGAAAAAACAGACTGTCATGGAGCTGACGGCGGCATCCACGGTGACTTCGGCGCTGATTACCTTGCTTCCGGGCGACACGGCAACACCTATTGCGGAGAAAATGGCAGATGTCAGCGGATACCTGCTAGTGGTCCTCTGCGCTATCTATCTGGAAAAATATCTCGTGACGATTACCGGTTATGTGGCATTTACCTACCTGATTCCGATTGCCTGCGGCTTGTGGATGCTCAACCTGATCTTTGCAAATGCCACCGTGCGAAAACTGGCAGCAAAACTGGCCGTGTTTGGTTTGGCAATCTCCCTCGTGGTTCCTGCCAGTGTGAAGATCTCCGACCTCATCGGTGATACTTATCAGGCCCAGATCGAAGCAACCATTGAAGATGCCAAGAACACACAGAACATACTGGAAAACAGTGGCGTGGTGGATGATACCAATGCGACGGAAACAACCGGAACCGGAACAACAGAAGCTTCTGGAACTGTTACAGGTAATGTGCAGGAGAAGGAAAACAATAACTCCGGATCTGTCTCAAACATTTTCGACTGGGCAAAAGACGCTATTTCCGGCGCTAAAGATTCAGTGGCAAATGTTGTGGAAAACGTGACGGTTTCTACCGAAGAACTGGTACAGAAGGTGGAGAATTCCCTGAATCATTTTATCGAGGCGGTTGCCGTGATGATCATTACTTCCTGCGTGATCCCGATGCTGGTACTGTTATTGTTCTTCTGGATGGTGAAGATCGTGCTGGATGTGGATCTGAGTGGCGTGAAGATCAAGGGGATGTTGCCGGAGCGGAAGGAATAAGTGAAAAGAAACGAGGGGAAAAATGGAATATCTTGCACATATTGATGGAGACAGAGCACAATCCATAAAGGATCACCTGCAGGGAACTGCAGACCTTGCGGAAGAATTTGCGGCAAAATTCGGGAAAGCAGACTGGGGATACTGTTGTGGAATGCTGCATGATATCGGAAAATATTCCGCGGAATTTCAAAAGAAGATCAAGGGAAATCTGGACATTCGCGTGGACCATTCCACTGCCGGAGCAAAGGTCTGCGAAAAACTGGATGGTTACTATTGGCTCCTGACTTACTGCATAGCAGGGCATCATGCAGGGTTGCCGGATCTGGGACGAGAGGGATTGCCGTCCTCTTTGCTGGGGAGACTTAAGAAAAGGTTGTGCGATTACAGTGCGTATGAAAAGGAAATAGAAATCCCTCAAATTACCACACCACCCATTGCCATGAATCCGGAAAAGGATCCAAACTTTGCGCTGAGTGTATTTATCCGCATGTTGTATTCCTGTCTGGTGGATGCGGATTTCCTGGACACGGAACGTTTTATGAGTAACGGGACGGTTCAAAGGGATTCCGGAGAATGTATGGAAGTTCTTTTGGATAAGTTAAAAGACTGGATATCGAAATGGCTTGTGAATCGTGATGACATAACAGTTAATGGAAGAAGGTCTGAGATTCTTCGAAATTGTCTGGAGCAGGGAAAAGCCCCCAAAGGATTGTTTCAGCTTACAGTGCCTACCGGTGGAGGCAAAACCGTGGCTTCCCTGGCATTTGCGTTGCAGCATGCAGTGGAACATCATATGGATCGTGTGATTTACGTGATTCCCTATACCAGCATCATTGAGCAGAATGCGCAGGTGTTCAGGGAAATTCTGGGTAATGAAAATGTGTTGGAAAATCACAGCAATGTAGACTATGAGATCTCGGAAGACTTCAAACCTATGCAGCTGGCAGCGGAAAACTGGGATAAACCGGTGGTAGTTACCACAAATGTTCAGTTTTTTGAATCCCTGTACGCTAATAAGTCATCAAAATGCAGAAAACTACATAATATAGTAAACAGTGTCATCATATTCGATGAGGCGCAGATGCTTCCTCCAAATTATTTGAAACCGTGCATGGCGATGATAGAAGAACTGTTGCAGCAGTATGGGACAAGTGTTGTACTGTGTACGGCGACGCAGCCGGCATTACAGCAGTTTCTGCCTGAAAAGTATGTTGCCCGGGAATTATGCCCACGGAGAGAGGAACAATTTCGATTTTTTGAAAGGGTAACCTATCAGAATATTGATACCGTCACGGAAGAGGAAATGGCGGAGAAACTACAGCAGGAGTGGCATGCACTGTGTATCGTGAACACGCGAAAAAGAGCACAGCGGCTTTACGAACGGCTGCAGGGAGAGGGCGTTTACCATTTATCAACCACCATGTATCCGGCGCATAGAAGACGAGTGCTTGCGGAGATTGGGAAACGCTTGGATGACAAAAAAGGGAAAAAATGTATCGTCATTTCGACAAGCCTTGTGGAAGCCGGAGTGGATCTGGATTTTACTTCAGTATATCGGGAACTTGCCGGAGTGGATTCCATCATTCAGGCAGCCGGTAGGTGCAACCGAAATGGTGAAAGAGGGAAAGAAGACAGCATTGTTCGGATTTTCCGGTGGAACGAGAGAGAAAATGTATCCGGTCAGCGGCAGCAGATCGACACAACCAAAAATCTGCTGGAGGAAGGCAGGGATATTACCGCACTGGATAATATTACAGAATATTTTCGGAGACTATATCGCATCAAGGGCGAAAGCCTGGATATGAAGAAAATTCTGGAGAAATTCGATGGTGGAGATTACCAATTTGCGACGGTTGCGAAAGATTTTAAGCTGATTGAAGAAAATACGGTTACGGTATATATCGACCAAGAACCGGAAGCGAAGGCTCTTTTGCAGGAAATTCGGCAGCAGGGACTGACAAAGAGCCGTATGCGAAAAGCAGGGCAATATTGTGTAAGTATTCGGAAAAAAGGGGAATATGAGAAACGGAAGATGTTGTTTGAAGAAATGCGTGATGCGGGGATGGTAGAAGCGGTAGATCCGGGTGCGCAGGATTTTTATGTGCTGACGCAGGAGGAACAATACCGGGAAGACACCGGATTGAAACTGGAAGTGGAATTGGGCGTAATGATGATGTTTTAATGTTGCAGTAAATGGAAGTAGCGGTACACGATGGAAAAGTGTACCGCTACCTTGTGATTTTACAAGAAACATAATTATTTCAATCCACAGGAAATATACCTGACACTGAAAGTATACCATATATTTTAAAAAATTATAATACATATTATTTAGAATTCAATTATGTTTAATGTAACAAAATAAAAAATGGGTATTGCAAATATATTAGACTTGTAGTATAGTGAATTTGTCAGATAAATACAGATAAACTAAAATATTGTCATATCATATCTGCGAAAAGACAGTATTTTATAAAGGGGGTATTGTTGTCAGACAGAAAATAGTACTACAAGGGAACAGTAAACGGGAACAGCGCTTTAATTGTGGAAAGAAGGTGGAATAAATGGGAGTCGGAGTAAAAGTAAATGTATGGGGAGACTATGCATTGTTTTCGAGACCCGAACTCAAAGTTGAACGCTACAGCTATGACATCATCACGCCCTCAGCGGCACGCGGTATTTTGGAAGCCATTTACTGGCATCCGGGAATGCGGTGGATCATCGACAAAATCTATGTCAAAAACCCTATCCAATTTACAAGTGTACGACGAAATGAAGTAAAAAGCAAGATCCTGGCAAGCAATGTATTGCAGGCATACAACGGTGCAGACAAAACATTGTATATTAGTACGAAGGAGGACATTGTACAGAGAGCATCACAGCTGCTCTGCAATGTAAGCTACACCATCGAAGCTCATTTTGAAATGACAGAGAAAGCCAATGCTTCTGATAATCCCGGAAAATTTAAGGACATTATCATGAGACGGCTGCGTAAAGGAGAATTTTATTATATGCCATACTTCGGTTGTAGAGAATTCTCGGCGCATTTTGCTCTCTGCGAGGAAGAAGAAATTCATACCGCCTATGATGTAGTAGAAGAAAAAGATCTTGGCATCATGCTGTTTGACATGGATTACAGTGATCCGGAAAATATCAAACCTATGTTTTTCCGGGCGGTAATGCGTCATGGCGTGGTGGATCTGAGAGATTGCGAGGTGCTGCGATGATATTACAGGCACTGGTAAAATACTATGAAAATCTGGCAGAACAGGGAAAAGTTTCCAGGCTTGGGTGGTGCCATGCAAAAGTATCCTACGAAATCAATTTGTCTTCGGAGGGGGATATCATAGGTATTACCTCCAGAAAAATAGAGGATATGCGTGGCAAGAAAGCAGTCTGGGTACCGGCAAATCTCGTCGTACCGGAGATGGTGACCAGATCCTCCGGCGTGGCAGCCAATTTCCTGTGCGATAATTCCAAGTACATGCTGGGCATTGATGCAGAAGGGACGAATCCGCGTGTAATGGATTGTTTCCAGGCGACAAAAGAAAAGCATGGACAGATCCTGCAATCTGCACAAGGAAAAACAGCCCGGGCAATTTTAGCCTATTTTGAAAAATGGGATCCGGAGAAAGCTGCAGAATATCCCGTGATCCGGGAGAACTGGGAAGAGTTGACAGAAGGCGGCAATCTTATTTTCTCCGTGGAAGGGCAGGAAGCACAGGATGATCCGGAGATTCGTGATTGCTGGGAGAATTATCGGGCACAGAATGGTGGAGAAGATAACGGCATTTGTCTGGTTACTGGCAAAAAAGCCGAGATATCACGAATTCATAAAGCAATCAAAGGAGTACCTGGGGCACAGTCCAGTGGAGCGGCGCTGGTGTCATTCAATGCACCGTCATTTGAGTCTTACGGAAAGGAACAGAGTTATAATGCACCGGTGGGAAAATATGCGGAATTTGCCTATACCACTGCACTGAATTATTTGTTGTCCCAGCGAGACTACACTTTTTCCATGGGAGATTCCATGATAGTGTACTGGGCGGAAAGCGGTAAAGAGCAGTATCAGAAGTGTTTTCTGAATATGTTTAGACCCACGAAGGATAACCAGAAAAAACTGAAGGACATTTTCGACAGCCTGAAAGAAGATACGAAAATCTATCTGGAAGATGCGGAGATGGATCCAAAACAGAATTTTTACATATTGGCATTAGCTCCGAATGCGGCGCGATTGTCGGTCCGTTTTTTCTATGTAAATTCTTTTGGTAATATCTTACAGAATATAGCAGAACATTATGAACGGCTCAAAATCGTAAAACCGGTGTGGGCAGAGCAGGATTATCTGGGAATTCGTGATATGCTGAATGAAACAGTGAATCAGAAATCAAAAGATAAGACACCGGCTCCGAACATGGCAGCGCTGGTATTGCAGGCAATTTTATCCGGTGGACGATATCCGACAAGCTTATATGCGAACACTCTGATTCGTATTCGGGCTGAGAGTGGGGATAAAAAAATAAGCTGGGGACGAGCAGCAATCATCAAGGCGTATTTAATAAAAAACTATGATTGTATGAAAGGAGAAAAATTTATGGGACTGAATAAAGACTGCAATGATGCAGCCTATGTGTTGGGCAGATTGTTTTCTGTATTGGAAACTATACAGAAGGAAGCAAATCCGACCATCACAACAACAATCCGTGATCGCTATTTTAATTCCGCTTGTGCGACACCTGCGGTTATTTTCCCGGTGCTGATCAAACTGAAAAACAGCCATGTGAAAAAGCTGGAACGGGATAAAGGCGGTGCAAAAGTCTATTACGAAAAAGAATTGACGGAAATTATGGGAAAACTGGATGATTTTCCGAAACGGTTGTCGCTGGAGCAACAAGGACAGTTTGATCTTGGCTACTATCATCAACAGCAGGAAAAATATAAAAAAGGGGAGGACAAATAAATGAGTGAAGTGATCAAAAACAGATATGAGTTTGTAGTATTATTTGATGTGGAGAACGGCAATCCCAACGGAGATCCCGATGCGGGCAATATGCCAAGAGTAGACCCGGAGAGCGGACTAGGTCTGGTAACGGATGTCTGCCTGAAACGTAAGATCCGTAATTATGTCGAGACTGTAAAAGAGGATGCTCAGGGGTATAAAATCTACATTAAGGAAGATGTACCGTTAAACCGCAGCGATAGAGAAGCCTGTGCAGATATGGGACTCACCGAAACAGATGATAAGAAGGTGACAGAGGAACTCAAAAAGCTAAAGAAAAATGATCCCGGTGTAGATCTTAAACTGAAAGACTATATGTGCCGGAATTTCTATGATATCCGTACTTTTGGAGCCGTAATGACTACGTTTGTAAAAGCATCGCTGAACTGCGGGCAGGTGAGAGGACCCGTGCAGATCGGATTTGCCAGAAGCATCGATCCGATCATCAGCCAGGAAGTAACCATCACCAGAGTTGCTATCACCACAGAGAAAGATGCGGAAAACAAGAATACAGAGATGGGAAGAAAGACCATTGTTCCTTACGGTCTGTATCGTGCAGAAGGCTATATTTCCGCAAATCTGGCACGGAAAGTAACTGGATTTTCCGAAGACGATCTGGAACTGTTATGGGAAGCGATCCTTAATATGTTTGAAGTAGATCACTCCGCAGCGAGAGGAAATATGGCGGTGCGAGAGCTGATCGTATTCAAACATAGCAAAGAATTGGGTGACTGTCCGGCATATAAATTATTCGATGCCGTAGAAGTGAAGAAAAACGAGGATGTGGAATATCCCAGAAAATATCAGGATTATACAGTTACTGTTCACGAGGAGCAGATTCCTGATTCTGTGGAAGTGAGAAGGATGAATTAATGGAATATGCAGAAGATGATTATCTCATGATATCCGGGATCCAGCATTTCAGATTCTGCAAAAGACAGTGGGCACTGATCCATATAGAGCAACAGTGGGCTGAAAATGAACATACGGTAATCGGTGAATTAATGCATAAGAAAGCACATGATCCATATCTTACCGAAAAAAGAAGAGACACGATCATAGCGAGAGCATTACCCGTGGCGTCCAGAGAAATGGGCGTCACGGGTGAGTGTGATGTGGTGGAATTCCATAGACGTGAGGATGGAATCCGCCTGCATGGGCACAGGGGTAATTTTTCGGTATATCCGATCGAATACAAGAAGGGAAAGCCGAAGATCACAGAGGAAGACAAATTACAATTAGCGGCGCAGGCAATGTGCCTGGAAGAAATGTTTTCCACACAGATTCCGGAAGGTGCACTCTTTTACGGAGAGACAAAACGGAGGGAAATCGTGGAGATCACGGAAGAACTTCGCAGCGAAGTGCGGGAGATGTTTCAGGAAATGCATCAATATTATGAGCGGCGGTATACACCGAAAGTAAAGATGGGAAAGAACTGTACTTCCTGTTCTTTAAAGGAACTTTGTATGCCCAGACTCGCAAAAACCGGTTCTGTGAAAAACTATATGGATCAGGTGCTTATGGAGGAAAACGTATGAAAAAATTATTGAATACGTTATATGTTACTTCCGAAAACAGTTACCTGGCGTTAGATGGTGAAAATATCGTTATTTACGATGATAAAAAAGAACTTGGCAGAGTTCCGCTACATAATCTCGAGGGAATTGTATCGTTCGGATATCGGGGAACCAGTCCGGCACTTATGGGTGCCTGTGCAGAACGAAATATTTCTCTGTGTTACATGACTCCCCAGGGAAAATTTCTGGCACGGGTCACCGGAAAAGTGAGGGGCAACGTGATCCTGCGGGAACAACAGTATACCAGTAGCAAAGATGAACTGGTGGGATTGGAGATTGCTAAAAATTGTATCCTCGGAAAAGTACATAATGCCAGGTGGGTTCTGGAGCGGGCAGTCAGAGATCATAGTATGCAGATTGATGCAGAGCGGGTAAAAAAGGCATCCGAAATGCTGAAAAATTCTTTGATATTGATTCAGAACAGCACCTCCGGGGACGAACTCAGGGGATATGAAGGAGAGGCAGCCAGTATTTATTTTAGCGTGTTTGACGAATTGATTCTGCAGCAGAAAAAAGATTTTACATTTCAAGGCAGGAATAAAAGACCGCCCTGCGATAAAATGAACGCAATGATGTCTTTTGTGTATACATTACTGACAAATATGGAAGCATCTGCACTGGAGTGCGTAGGGTTAGATCCCTGCGTGGGATATCTGCACACAGAGCGCCCAGGCAGAGCATCGCTGGCGCTGGATATGATGGAGGAACTAAGATCCGTGTTGGCGGATCGCTTTGTGCTGTCGTTGGTAAATAAACGGATGATCACAGCTAAAAATTTTACCCAAAAAGAAAACGGCGCGGTTCTTCTGGATGATGATGGACGAAAGGTAATACTGACGGAGTGGCAGAATCGAAAAAAGGAAACCATAACGCATCCCTATTTGCAGGAAAAAGTGGAATGGGGTATGGTTCCTTATGTGCAGGCAATGCTGCTGGCACGATTCCTACGTGGCGATTTGGACGGCTATCCTGCATTCCTATGGAAGTGAGGTGTGGTATGTTAGTATTGATCACATACGATGTCAACACAGAAAATGCAGCCGGCAAAGCAAGGCTGCGAAAAGTGGCAAAGCAATGCGTCAACTATGGAAGAAGAGTTCAGAATTCAGTATTTGAATGCTTTTTGGATAATGCACAGAGCATTGCGTTGAAGGCAACACTTGAGGATATCATTGATACAGAAAAGGACAGCCTTCGCTTCTATTACCTGGGGAATAAATACCAGACCAAGATAGAACATATTGGAGTGGATAGAGGAATAGCTCCGGATCAGCCACTGATTTTGTGACTGATGCGAAAGCCAAGCGCACATAAAATGCCTAGGCGATTCGCACCTGAAAAATTGTAAGATTTTTGAAATAACATACATAGATATTTTTAATTAAGGAAGTTTGTTATAAAAAATAAATGTATTACACAATTTTTGCTAAGAGAGAAGAGAACTTTTTGGCGAAAATTGATGTCGCTCCCCTCGCGGGAGCGCGGATTGAAATTCATAAGCTCCCATGTGATGAACAATGCAAATCGTCGCTCCCCTCGCGGGAGCGCGGATTGAAATTGAAGCAGGTGTCTTCTCAACCAATCTTCAGTTGTCGCTCCCCTCGCGGGAGCGCGGATTGAAATACCAGTCCACAGGTCATAGGCATCGGAAGCCTGAGGTCGCTCCCCTCGCGGGAGCGCGGATTGAAATATATCATGCTTGTCAGCAACCTGTTGCAGAGTTGTCGCTCCCCTCGCGGGAGCGCGGATTGAAATACTTCCTGTCATCATTCTTTTCACCTCCTGCTGAGTCGCTCCCCTCGCGGGAGCGCGGATTGAAATTTCTCCCAGCACCGGCATTATGGCTATGACGTGGTCGCTCCCCTCGCGGGAGCGCGGATTGAAATGTACTGATGCAGCCTTTGAGGTCAAAGCACTTGGTCGCTCCCCTCGCGGGAGCGCGGATTGAAATAATGCACGGATGCAGAGAATCGACGAGAAAAGAGGTCGCTCCCCTCGCGGGAGCGCGGATTGAAATTGCACAAATCATTTAGGGTTTTGGTTGATACATCGTCGCTCCCCTCGCGGGAGCGCGGATTGAAATGTCCAGTGTGTTTTCGTCTTTCACCGGGTCGGTGTCGCTCCCCTCGCGGGAGCGCGGATTGAAATATATCTAAACAGCGCGTAGATCTAAGCGCCTTCCAAGTCGCTCCCCTCGCGGGAGCGCGGATTGAAATATCGAAGAGAAAAGCAAGACAGCACTATACAAGGTCGCTCCCCTCGCGGGAGCGCGGATTGAAATCGTCACCGCCGCCGCATATAGTTGCACGTTTTAGGTCGCTCCCCTCGCGGGAGCGCGGATTGAAATTTAAGCTTTCCGCAGACCAAGGGCAAGGATGGCAATGTCGCTCCCCTCGCGGGAGCGCGGATTGAAATCAGCATGGGGTTGACCGAGGTAGACTTAACGAAGTCGCTCCCCTCGCGGGAGCGCGGATTGAAATAATAACAAACAGCGGGGTATCTTTTTTTATTTTGTCGCTCCCCTCGCGGGAGCGCGGATTGAAATGTCTGTCATCAGATTCCCATCAGGACCATAAACGTCGCTCCCCTCGCGGGAGCGCGGATTGAAATTGCGAACCTAATAACCTGATGGATGCTCTACAATTGTCGCTCCCCTCGCGGGAGCGCGGATTGAAATACAATTTGCAGGAGCAGGTTGACGACCTGCGGGGTCGCTCCCCTCGCGGGAGCGCGGATTGAAATCTCCGACAAACGATGCAAACTGTTGACCTGTTTTCGTCGCTCCCCTCGCGGGAGCGCGGATTGAAATTTGCCTGTTCGCCCTCCTGTTATATGCGGGCAGCAGTCGCTCCCCTCGCGGGAGCGCGGATTGAAATAAAAAGGGCATCACGGAATTGCAGAAAGCACAGAAGTCGCTCCCCTCGCGGGAGCGCGGATTGAAATGATTCTGCGGACAGATGGTGCAGATCGACAGCGGTCGCTCCCCTCGCGGGAGCGCGGATTGAAATGGAATGACGGTCAGCAGTCGGTGTCGGTTGGTAGGTCGCTCCCCTCGCGGGAGCGCGGATTGAAATAGAACGTCCTATGTACAGTTAGGCAGACAGAACGTCGCTCCCCTCGCGGGAGCGCGGATTGAAATGCTTGTGGGCGCTGTCCCTGGTCACAAGGCTAACCGTCGCTCCCCTCGCGGGAGCGCGGATTGAAATATAACCTGTCATCTGCATTTATATCACCTCTTATCGTCGCTCCCCTCGCGGGAGCGCGGATTGAAATTTCTGCCATTTAGAACTCCTTACTCAAAAATAGGCGTCGCTCCCCTCGCGGGAGCGCGGATTGAAATAAGGACAACGTACTCGTCGTGCCATGCCGCTGTAATGTCGCTCCCCTCGCGGGAGCGCGGATTGAAATTGCAGACTCCATAGGAATTGTATTGAACTCTATGTCGCTCCCCTCGCGGGAGCGCGGATTGAAATTTTTTAGAGCACGGTCAGGATCCGTATTATACAGTCGCTCCCCTCGCGGGAGCGCGGATTGAAATGGTAGATGCAAATACTTTACGTGTAGAAGTGGATGTCGCTCCCCTCGCGGGAGCGCGGATTGAAATTGTATAGGTCAAGTCAATGATAGGACTAGCCGCGTCGCTCCCCTCGCGGGAGCGCGGATTGAAATTGACGGATGATATGGGATCCTGCTATATCACCCATTGTCGCTCCCCTCGCGGGAGCGCGGATTGAAATCCGAATAAGCCTTACGCTCCGATTACTCGCTATGCGTCGCTCCCCTCGCGGGAGCGCGGATTGAAATTTTCAGATCTGGGAAATGAACGGATTGATTTCTGTCGCTCCCCTCGCGGGAGCGCGGATTGAAATTCAGAAGTGCGGATCAGTAAACGACCCTGATCTGTGTCGCTCCCCTCGCGGGAGCGCGGATTGAAATTCCCGGTTCTATACGACCTGTTTGAGTTATCCGGAGGTCGCTCCCCTCGCGGGAGCGCGGATTGAAATGTAAGTAATTGTTGTTTTTGTGTTAATGATTGGAAAGTCGCTCCCCTCGCGGGAGCGCGGATTGAAATAGGAAACTGCCGACAGACAGATCTACGGCGTATGTCGCTCCCCTCGCGGGAGCGCGGATTGAAATCTCAAGCATTGCGTTCACATAATCCTCAAGGCTCTCATCGTCGCTCCCCTCGCGGGAGCGCGGATTGAAATCAGTTTTGTGGAAACATTGGTCTTTGCGGTCTCGTCGCTCCCCTCGCGGGAGCGCGGATTGAAATCGCAGGGGGTATAACATGGGAGTAAACGATATTGGTCGCTCCCCTCGCGGGAGCGCGGATTGAAATTGCAAAAAGATATGTTTAATCCTCATTTTTCCTGTCGCTCCCCTCGCGGGAGCGCGGATTGAAATATTGATGCAGGATCCCTTTAACCTGCAGGTAAAATGTCGCTCCCCTCGCGGGAGCGCGGATTGAAATCCCAATCTCCGCGCTATTTTGGCAACACTCATACGTCGCTCCCCTCGCGGGAGCGCGGATTGAAATGATGTCATCTATCAGGTAATACTGGACTGTCATGGTCGCTCCCCTCGCGGGAGCGCGGATTGAAATCGGTTGCTTGCTTTTTATCGTTGTATAATTTTTTGTCGCTCCCCTCGCGGGAGCGCGGATTGAAATTCTCCAGATTGTAAGCATTTCAGCAAAGCGAAAGGGTCGCTCCCCTCGCGGGAGCGCGGATTGAAATAACAACGTAGGAATCGAACAATATGTGGAAGATGTCGCTCCCCTCGCGGGAGCGCGGATTGAAATCTACATGCTTTGGATCATGGGCGTCCGGGATGCCTGTCGCTCCCCTCGCGGGAGCGCGGATTGAAATCCGGCACCGCTCGACCTTTTCCAGCTGCATCATGTCGCTCCCCTCGCGGGAGCGCGGATTGAAATAGTAAGTACCATTCTTATTTCCTCCGGTAATAGGTCGCTCCCCTCGCGGGAGCGCGGATTGAAATACCCGTCCGGTCATTCACTGCTCCCTCCATACTGTCGCTCCCCTCGCGGGAGCGCGGATTGAAATGTTGAGGATGTGGTAAAGATCGATGCGCTTTTCGTCGCTCCCCTCGCGGGAGCGCGGATTGAAATATGGCGGTTGCAACAATGTTATCTGATTATATCGTCGCTCCCCTCGCGGGAGCGCGGATTGAAATTATCAAAGCATCCATATCTTCCTGAGTCATAACGTCGCTCCCCTCGCGGGAGCGCGGATTGAAATTTGCGGATCCATAAAAGGACGCGGCGCGCATTATGTCGCTCCCCTCGCGGGAGCGCGGATTGAAATAAAAGAAGAACTGGTTCTACCGGTTTACTGCCCGTCGCTCTCCTCGCGGGAGCGCGGATTGAAATCTATAAAAAATATCATCCAAAAACAACGGTTTACCGTCGCTCCCCTCGCGGGAGCGCGGATTGAAATTTCGTAGCCGATCAGCTGGCCAGCCGCCATCTGCTGTCGCTCCCCTCGCGGGAGAGCGGATTGAAATATCACATGCGAACATGATGACAGATGCGATTGAGTCGCTCCCCTCGCGGGAGCGCGGATTGAAATATTGATCTCACCGGTCTCAGTATCAGTCATCTGGGTCGCTCCCCTCGCGGGAGCGCGGATTGAAATTTGTCAAATTCTGCTTTGTACTTATCATCCGGATGGTCGCTCCCCTCGTGGGAGCGCGAATTGAAATGGAATATGTATGTGGAATGCAAAGCCACGGAGCGTCGCTCCCCTCGTGGGAGCGCGGATTGAAATATGGCAGCTATCACAGCATTGTTTTGCAATGGTGAGTCGCTCCCCTCGCGGGAGTGTGGATTGAAATAGAAAAGACAATCGTATATAATGTACTATGTGATTACATAGAGGGAGGACATTTAATTGAGCAAGACGGTCAGGCAAAGCGATTGGGCAACGGAAACGCTTATGGAAGCCCCATTTTGGAGAAACGGAATGACACCGGAAGAATACGAGATGGAAAACAGATATTTGAGTAAAAATTTTTATAAGCAAAAAGATGGAAACTATATGCCACTTTGGATGCAAGAAGAGAACATGAAAGCATAATTAGTTCTTTGGATTTTTTCATTTACAGACAAGAAATGCTTTATATTGAAATCAAAACAGATTGTAATCATTTCTTATACTATTCTATTTTATGTCTGATATTGTATAGCATGTTGATAATTACGATATCTTTTAAAGTCAGTTTTAACAGAATCTATTTATATTTCCTATGTCACAATTTGAATTTTTAATTTTATAAATATCACATGATTTTTGCGTAAATTTGCGTATTTTGCTATTGATTTTGTGTAATGTTGTGTATAATATAAAAGGAGAGAAGAATGCATCCACGAAAGAAAACAATTAAAGAATTGGAAAAGAACGGTTTTATTTTTAAAAGACATGGAGCAAGTCATGACCTGTATTTCAAACCGAATACCAAGCAGACCATTCCTGTAAAACGTCATGATTTTAATGAAAATGATATGCGATATATTTTGAAAGAAGCAAATATAGAAGGAGGTAAATGATATGCAATACACATATACTGCTGTTATTACTGAAAAAGACGGCACTTTCTATGCGAAGGTTCCGGATGTGGACGGATGTATTACAACAGCATCGACTTTGACAGAAGCGATTGCACTTATCACAGATGCACTGAATCTTTGTCTTGTTGGTCTGGAAGATGAAGATATTACTCCGAATGAGCCTACACCGCAGGCAGAGATTCCTCATTTACCGACAGATATTCTTACGATCATCCAGGCAGATACGATTAAATATCGCAGCATGACTGACACCAAAGCAGTTCGCAAAAATGTCTCGCTTCCGGCATGGATGTCCAAACTTGCCGATAAACGTGGAATCAACTGTTCAAAAGTATTGCAGGAAGCACTTACCACCAAACTTTTATAAAATCAGTATTTTTACCAAGGAGGTCCCCTATGTCCCACCCCATCCAATCCGAAGCCCATCTCACGACCTTTGAAGCCATCAGCATGATCGTCGGCAACAGCATCGGTACCGGCATCATCGCCGTTCCGTATCTTGCCACGAAGAACAGCATGCTGGATGTCGTGTGGATGGTATTGATCGCCTATTGTGTGAACGTGATCCTGCACCTGATCATTGCCGAGCTGTCTTATAATAACGGTGGTGTCCAGCTGGTGAAAAGCTTTGAAGGAGAGCTGTTTCATGGGAAAATGAAGCAGATCTTCAGCTGGAGTGTATTTATTGTCTATGGGCTGGCAATTATGATAGGTGTCAGCGGCAATATCAACGGCGGAGCACAGATTTTTGTGAACTGGTTCGGAATGCCTTTCGTGGCAGCGCAGGTTTTGTACTATGTGATCGCCGGAGTTGTGGTGTTTATCGGCATGAAAGCCGTGGGCATCGCGCAGAAATACGCAGTCATTGTCCTCATGGGAATTGTGGCAGTGATGACGGTAGGCACATTTATGCATCCACTGAATTCTTTGCAACGGGCAGAGTTCCACTGGAACAATCTGCTGGCACTGTACAGTATGGTGGTATTCGCCACTTCTGCCAATCAGGCAGTGATCCAGGTGGTGAAAGGTCTGGATGGCAACGCGAAACAGATCCGCCGCTCCATTTTCATCGGTTTTGGGCTTTCCTCAGTGTTTGTTCTGATCGTGACGGGCACGGTTCTCCTGGGAACCAAGGGAGCACTGGAAAAAGAACTGGCATACATGCAGTTGGGAGAGAGCATCGGTACCTGGGCAATGATCCTGGCAGGCGTATTTTCCCTGTTTGCTTTACTTACAACGTTCTGGAGCAATACTCTCGCCCTCCGCGATGTGGTTCATGAGCAGATCGGCAGCGGCAACCGCATCAGCTGGCTGATCGCCACAGTCCCCTGCATCCTGTTTGCTGTGTTTGGCGTGAACAGCTTTATCGTTCTGACCCGGATCATGAGTGGCGTTGTGGTACTGGTGAGCATCATGCTGGTGCTGACCTATGGAAAGTCCAGGAAAAAAGCCGGCAGAAGTCCTATCTGCGGCGTGATCGGCACAGTGCCGTTTCAGGTGCTGATGGTGCTGTCTACGCTACTGTCTGCAATCGGTGCGTTGATCCCATTGAGCTGATTTCAAAAAACTCAAATACAATAGTGAAACAGATTAAGTGACAGAAAAGAGATTCCTATGTATACCTCTCAAAATTTTCAAATTCGGGACGAAGAGACTTTTTCCCTTTGCATCCCGACGGACAGAGATTATAAAATATTACAGCTGACAGACCTGCACCTTGGTTTCGGCATGTTTTCCGGAAAAAAGGACAGACTGGCGCTGGCAGCGGTGACGGAGCTGATCCGTCGGACGGAACCGGATCTGATCGTCCTGACCGGGGATTCCGTGTTCCCGTTTTTCCCTAAAAGCGGGACGATGAATAATAGAAAACAGGCACAAAGGCTGTTAGTGTTTTTGGATGGTTTTCAGATCCCCTATACGTTTGTCTTCGGTAATCATGACTGTGAGATGGGCTCCACCTGCAATAAGGAACAGCTGGCGGAGATTTTCACTACGGGAAAATATGCCGTTTTTACCAAAGGAAGATATGAGCACAGTCCTCAGAATCCCATTACCGGCGTCGGGAATTTTGTAGTAGACCTCACAGATGATCAGGGAAAACTGTTACTTCCGCTGATTCTGCTGGATTCCAACATGTACGGTGACGGCTGGTTTTTCAGCGGTTTCGACCGGATCCATGAGGATCAGACGGACTGGTGCATGGAAAAACTGAGCGAGAGAAAAGTGCCTGCCATGGCATTTTTCCACATGCCGCCCGCAGAATTTAAGGAAGCTTATGAGAAAATGAAATTGGGCGATCACAGCGTGATTTATGAACACGGCAGTATCGGAGAAAAGGACGAGTACTTCGGAATATCGAATCAACCGCCACATTTTTTCGAAAAAGCGGTGGATAACGGCTGGCTGAAATGGATCTTCTGTGGACACGATCACCTGAATACATTATCCCTGATATATCAGGGCATCCGCATGACCTACGGAATGTCTATTGATTATCTGGGATATTCCGGCATTGCGAAGCAATATATCCAGCGGGGAGCCACGCTGATCACGCGTAAGACAGACGGGAACATAGATATCACTATGGTACCGTTGACAACGGTTGTTTCGACACGAGTAAGGGGAGCCTGATGAAAGGCTCCCCCGATTTGTATGAGAATGATTAGTAATTGATACCGCTGATGCCGAGTACTCCGTTCTGGACATTGAAGGTGATGTTAGGACCGTCGCCGGTGCTGTAGAGGGTGAAGCCTGCCATACTGGGGCTTAATTCGGACAGATCAGCATTAGCCATAGAGTCTTTCAGCTCAGGGGTGAAGATTTTGTCTGCACCTAAGGCAATCAGATCTTCCCTGGTTTCGATCACACTGCCATCGCCCAGAGCAACATAGACCGGATAATTGATCAGATCAGCGAGAGCATTCAGGTCTTCAGCGGCTACGGCATCCTGGATCTTTTTAGCGAAAGCAGTAGCATCCTCTGTGGGAACTGCAAAGTTGTCTTCATAGGCTCCTTCCGCCGTAGAGGTGCTTTCGGTGGATGCGGTTTCAGTATTGGCTTCTGTATTGCTTTCTGTAACCTGGCTTTCGGAAGCTACGGTGCTTTCCGCAGAGGCAGCAGCTCCGTTTCCGTCACTGCCGCAGGCAGCAAAAGATAATACCATAACAGTGGTTAAAAGTGCACAGATAAATTTGTTTTTCATAATAAAACTCCTTTCGTAATAAAACCATTTTTTACAGGTCTCTGATGATTAGACTGTACAGTCTTCAGAAAAGTTGCATAAGAAATAAATTTTTTTAAAAATATCAAAAACATCCACCCAAAAGAAAAACCTTCTGTTAAAATGTAAAAATAAGACAGATGAAAACAATAGAATAGGAAACTACCATGGAACCATATTACTATCAGAAAATGAACAAGCCCCAGCAGGCCGCCTATCACGCTATGCAGCAGGGAGTGCTGGCGCTGGCAGACGAGATCCAGCTGCCGCGGATCCCGGCGGAAGAATTGTATGACGTATTTTTCCGACTGCGGCTGGATCATCCGGAGATCTTCTGGGTGGTGAGTTATCGGTATAGATATTATCAGGACTCCCCCAACATCATCTTCGTGCCGGAGTATCTGTTTGAGAAAAATAAGATCAGAGAACATCAGAAAGCCATGCAGTCCCGGGTGGAAAAGCTGGCAAGATCTGCCGCAAAGTTCACAGAGTGGGAAAAAGAGAAGTACATTCACGACTTTATCTGCGAAAATATCACCTACGATAAGTTGAAAAAGCCCTATTCCCATGAGATTATCGGACCGCTGGGACAGGGCGTGGGTGTTTGCGAGGGCATTGCCAAATCGGTGAAGGTGCTTTGTGATGCGCTGGGTGTGTGGTGTGTAATCGCTATCTGCGGCAACAATCTGGAGAAAGGGATCAAGTACCGTCACACTTGGAATATTGTGCGGATCGGCGGGCAGTATTACCATCTGGATGCCACATTTGACAATACATTGGGAAAACATCAGGGCAATGCGGAAGCACCCGGAGAGATCCGCTACGACTATTTCAATCTGGGAGATAAAGCAGTGTTCCGGGATCATGAACCGTTGATCGCCCCGGCACCCGGCTGTCCGGACAACGATCATTTTTATTACAAGGAGAAAAAACTTTCCTTTACGAAAACGGAAGAAGTATATAAAAGAGCACAGCAGATGGCGAAAAAAGGCCGGGCCATGACGTTCCAGTGGCGGGGAGGCTATCTGACCAGAGAAGTCCTGCAGGAACTGTTGGAACTGATCCGCAAGGCAGGCGAGGAGCGGCAGAAGACCGCCCGGATCAGTCTCAACTGGCCACAGGCGGTCATTCATTTCAGCTATGTGGAAAATGCAGGCATCCCGGAGCCGGAGGTCGTCATGGAAGACGCCAACGAAGGAGAACAGTTTGACACCGGGGAATAAAGGTATGGGATGATGTCAGGATCAAGAATTCTCCGACTTCAATGCGCACTCCCGGAATAACGCATTGACGGCCAGCTTATAGTCGCTGGCATCTGTGGCTTTGCGGATCTTTTTTACGTATTTGTCCGGAGATTCGAAGCTGTGGCTTAAGAAAGTCCAGAGATCCTTCATCTTATAGAGCGTATTGGTATCGCCGGACATGATCTCCTGATAACCGGTCAGGAGGGAAGTGTGGAATTCCTTCAGGACAGCCAGACGCTCTTCACAAGACGGCAGCGCAACACTCTCCGTGGAGGCAGCCTTCAATTCCTGCAATAATCCCGGATTCTGCAAAATTCCCCGGCCGATCATGACCGTATCGATACTGGGAAGCTTTGTAAGAATCTGCGTTAGCGACTCCGGAGAGGTAATATCCCCGTTATAGCACAGCGGACATTGCAGGGCTTCCACCGCCTCTGCGAAAGCTTCCAGATGGGGTGTCCCCTTGTAACCTTCCTTTTGCAGTCTGGGGTGAATGATCAGCTCCTTCATGGGAAATTTTTGATATATTTTCAGTAACGGAGCCCACTCATCAGGACATTCCATGCCGATGCGGGTTTTAATGGAAATTTTCAACGGGCATTTTTCAAAAATTTCGTCCAGAAAAGTCTCCAGTTCCCGGGGCGTACCTAAGAATCCGGCACCGCGGTTTCTTGCTACCACTGTTCCAGAAGGGCAGCCCAGATTCAGATTGACCTCGTGGTAGCCATATCCGGCCAGCTGCTCTGCCAGCGACAGAAATTCCTCCGCCTTATTGGTCAGGATCTGCGGTACGGTGTACATGCCCACATTATGTTCCGGAAGCACATCGTTGCGTTCTCTGCTGTTCATGTGCCGATTGGAGATAAAAGGGGTAAAATATTTGTCCATGCCGCCGTAACAGCGGTTCCAGTTAGTGCGAAAATTATAAGTGGTCAGTCCCTCCATGGGGGCAAGATAATATTTCATAAAAAATGTATGCCTTTCCGTAACCTGCAAGCGTTCCACTGCATTTCCGGCGTATGCTTTCGCAGATTGTACTTTGTATCGGGTGTTTTGCCAAATCCCTTATTCAGAGATATTCTCAATAACGGGATTGCCCTTTACATGATTATAAACAGTTACTATTATAATAGAGATAGTAAAAATTGCAAAGAAAACCGCAAAGATCCAAAAAGAAAGCGGCTGGAAGAAGGAATAAAGATCATGACTGAAAAAACAGAAAATAATACCATAAACCTAACCACCAACGAACGCACCCAGCAGGCGATCACCATTTCCGGCAGCCCCGGGAAACCGGTCGGGGAGGATGGGGAGAAGATGCTGCGCCGCATGAACGAAAGCCACTACGCAGTGACCGGCTGGGCGCTGGAACACTGGAAGATCCGGGAGAATGACCGGATTCTGGACATCGGCTGCGGTGGAGGAGCAACTCTGAAACGCATGAGTGAAGAGGTGCGTGACGGACATCTGACCGGAGTGGATTATTCCGCCACTTCACTGGAACTTTCCGGAAAAACCAATGCAGAAGCACTGCAGCAGGGAAAAATGGATCTCGTGGAAGCCTCAGTGGAAAAACTGCCCTTTGCGGACAATGCTTTTGACAAGATCATTACGGTGGAAAGCTTTTATTTCTGGCCGGATCCCGCGGAGAATCTGAAAGAAGTCTACCGGGTATTGAAGGAGCAGGGAACCTTTTTACTGGTGGCCGACATTTACCAGAAGGAGGATCTGCCAGAACAGGTGCGGGAAAACATTCAAAGATTCCATCTGTTTAATCCCACACCGGAAGAATTCCGGGAACTGCTGGAAAATGCAGGATTTGAAGAGGTACGGATTCGCTTAAAAGACGGCGAGGACTGGATCTGCGCGGAAGGGCACAAATAAGCAGTAGAACCCTTCGGAAAAACGCAAAAATCGGGTGGAAGTCCGAAACGGAACACGCTAGAATCAGAAACGTAGAAAATGTGAAAGTATCCATGAAAATATTCAAAGGAGAAAACAATAACCATGTATAATCAGAATTATAAAGTAGAACTTCCCCAGTTCCCGGACCGGGAGGTGTCCATAGCAGAATACGGCGCGAAGAGCGGCGATTTGCAGATCGAGACCGGCAGACACAATGCGGAGGCCATTAACCGCGCGATCCGCGAGGTGTCTGAGCAGGGCGGTGGTATGGTAAGAGTTCCCGCAGGCATCTGGGCAGTGGCTCCGATCCGGCTGTTAAGTGGTGTCAATCTGCACCTGGACAGTCAGGCTATGTTAAAATTCATCAAATCAAAAGAGGATTATCCCCTGCGCATTACCAGTTATGAAGGGCAGGACTGCATCCGTACCGTGTCTCCCGTCACAGCGGAAAATGCGGAAAATATCGCCATCACCGGAGATGGTATCATAGATGGAAGCGGTGATAAATGGCGACCGGTCAAGAAATTCAAGATGACGGCAAAACAGTGGGATGCGCTGTTTCAGATCAGTCCTTATGTGATCGAGACGAAAGAGACGGAGATTTGGATGCCTACTGAGTCCATTCTGGAAGGCAATCGCCATAACATCCAGGGAACCACCGAAGAGGCACTGGCTGCTGCGGCACCTTATTATGATTTTTACCGTCCGGTAATGGTCAGCCTGCGTTATTGTAAAAAGGTATTGTTACAGGGCGCAACGTTTATGAACTCTCCGGCATGGAACATACATCCCTATTTTTGCGAGGACCTTACTGTGGACGGTGTGAAGATCCGTAATCCGTACTTTGCACAGAATGGTGACGGCATCGATGTGGAATCCTGCACCAATGTGCACATTCACCACAGTACTTTCGAGACCGGTGACGATGCTATCTGCATGAAATCCGGCAAAAATGCCATTGCCCGCAGGATCGAAGGCCCCTGCAGCAATGTCTACATTCATGATTGTCTGGTGAATGAAGGCCATGGCGGTTTTGTCATCGGCAGCGAGATGTCACGTGGGGTAAAAGATATTCTGGTGGAGAACTGTACTTTCGTGGGAACCGATGTGGGTGTCCGCATGAAGAGTGCGCTGGGACGCGGCGGCGTGGTGGAAAACATCACACTCCGCAATATCTATATGAGCGAGATCAAAGGCGAGGCAGTGATCCTTACGATGTCTTATGTCCTGAATTCTCTGAACCGTAATGAGACCGTTGCCATGGAAAATGAGGAGGACATTCCGTATTTCAGAAATCTGTCTATGGAAAATATCGAAGTCACCGGCTGCAGACAGTTTACGAAGATTGAGCCTCTGCAGGGCAGACCGGAGACGATCCGTAATGTTGTGGTGAATGGACAGAAGCTGGTGTAAGGTTCCAGACAGAAAACAGATTTCCGTTACTCACGGGAAATTTTTTGTAGCATAATAGCAGGAGGTAATGATTATGCCATGTACAACCATATTAGTAGGAAAAAAAGCATCTTATGACGGATCTACCATGATCGCCCGGAACGATGATTCCCCCTCCGGACAGTTTACCCCGAAGAAATTTGTGGTGGTGCATCCGGAAGAACAGCCGAGAAAATATAAATCTGTGCTTTCTCATGTGGAGATCGATCTGCCCGAGGAGGCTTTGCGTTATACTGCAGTGCCCAATGCGCTGGAGGGAGAAGGTATCTGGGCGGCACACGGTATCAATGCGGCAGGTGTGGGCATGACGGCCACAGAGACCATCACTTCCAATGCCAGAGTCCTGGGAGCAGATCCGTTGGTGGAATATGTTCCGGCGCAGGATGGTGCAGAAGAGATTCCCGGAGGTATCGGTGAGGAGGACATTGTATCTGTGGTGCTCCCTTATATTCATAGTGCCAGAGAAGGTGTCACGAGGCTGGGAAGTCTGTTGGAAAAATACGGCACCTATGAGATGAACGGGATTGCTTTTTCCGATAAAAACGAGATCTGGTGGCTGGAGACGATCGGCGGTCATCACTGGATTGCCCGCAGAGTGCCGGATGAAGCATATGTGGTGATGCCGAACCAGTTCGGAATCGATGCTTTTGATCTGGAGGATGCCCTGAACGTACAGGAGAATCATATGTGCTCTGCGGATCTGAAAGAGTTTATCGAAAAGCATCATCTGGATCTGTCACAGGACGGCGGATTTTCTGCCAGGGATGCCTTTGGCAGCCATGACGATTCCGACCATGTATACAATACCGCAAGAGCCTGGTACATGCTGCGGACCCTGAATCCCCGGACACTCGTCTGGGATGGTCCGGATGCGGACTACACTCCTTTTTCGGATGATCTGCCCTGGTGCATGGTGCCTGAGAAGAAGATCACGGTGGAGGATGTAAAATACGTGCTGTCTTCTCATTATCAGGGAACCCCCTATGATCCGTATGCTTCGTATGGGGATAAAACTATGTGCGGAGCATACCGTTCCATTGGCATCAACCGTAATGATGTCATGACTCTGATCCAGATGCGCCCGGAGGGCGAGCCGATCCAGTGGCTGGCGTTTGCATCCAATGCATTTAATGTACTGGCTCCGTTCTACACTGACATAGATACGACACCCGGCTACCTGTTCGGAACCACCGGAAAAGTCTCCACCGAGAACTTCTACTGGATGAGCCGTATGATCGCAGCCATGGCCGATGCTTCTTATAACAAATCCGTGTTCCATATCGAACGTTATCAGGAAAAGGTGGCAGCGAAAAGTCACGAGCTCCTGAACCGTTATGATACATTGCTGGAGCAGGAGACCGATGAGGAAACTCGTAAAAAAATACAGGAAGAGGCCAACGAAAAGATTGCTGGGATGCTTCAGTGTGAGGCAGCCGATACTCTGGACAAAGTCCTGTATGAACTCAGTGGGCAGATGAAAAACGCCTATGCCAGATCGGATGCGTAAATGTTCTGGGGGGATCTGCTGGCAGGCATCTTCTCCGCGGATGCTGCAGTGGGCATTGTTCTGAATGTGGCATTTTTCCTCTAGCTGGAACATGCGGCCAAGCGTAGTTGATGGAGAGTTACGCGGGGAGTTCTGTTTGTATTAAAAACGCTATTTTTTTCTAAAAAAATACAAAAACGGGAGATTTTGCCATGTAAAAAGCTGTTATTTTCGCTGAGCGTGCAAAATGAAGAAATTCCGTACAAAAATTCCGGATTTGGGAATTTTTTTGTACGGAATTCATTGTTTCTAGAGTTTTTACACCAAACTAACTTGAGAGTTAGTGAAATGCATTGGCAAAATCCACGAACTCTCGGAGCATGCGATACACATGTCTCGATGTAAGGTCTCCGGATGTGAATTTTCTACGAAAAGTGATGAGTAGTTCTCGTCATGACGGGGCCGCCTA
>JABLTO010246601.1_pt1 | contig 34829 bp, 33 predicted proteins | sample 7160091 | NCBI WGS metagenome assembly JABLTO01 (sample SAMN14651225, study PRJNA627086) | human gut metagenome | isolation source: feces | host: Homo sapiens
AAAAAAATAATGGCTATTTAAAATCTGTTCGTTTTGCTGATAAATATCACTTGTATCGTCAAAGTTATTGTGGTTGTATTTATTCGTATCAAGATATGTTGAAAAGAAAAGAAGAACACAACAAAAATAATTAATTAAAAACATGAGTTTATAGCTCATGTTTTTAATATTTCTTTAATTGTCTTGTTGCAGGTCCACTAATAAGATGACCATGACAATCAAAGATAGATCCATGACATGGACAATGCCATATTTGATCTTTTTCATTAAATTCTACTACACATTTTAAATGAGGACAATATGGTGAAAAGTAAAAAACTCTTCCTTGCTTATCTTTATAGATTGCAATTAAATGTCCATGATAGCGTACTACTTTCCCTTGATTACAATTTAATTTTACTTCCTTAGATACTAAAATCCGATTCTTTATCATTCCATGATAATTATTTTTAACCAATTTAATAATATCTTTGTAAGAATGTAAATAATGACCATAATTAGGATCATACAATGCAGCAAATTTACTATCATTATTTATAATCAACTCATAAATTAGTTTACTAGCTACATGACTCAAAGTCATGCCCCATTTATTATAACCATAAGCTATGAATTCATTTTCATTAATTTTACCAATATAGGGTATTTTTCTTAATGGCACACTATCTTGTCCATACCAATGCCATTGATCCTTAGTAAAATTTTTATTTATTTCAATAACTGCATTTTCATTTACTGGACGAATAGAAAAATTAGTAGTTAAATTCAAGATACTATCTTTTTGTCTTTTCCCTTCTCTATAAATAACATGTTCTTTTTCTTGTAAAATTCTAAAAAAATAGCCTTTTTGTAAATTAGGTGGATAGCGTGTCATCCAAACTATTTTTTTTGCTTGAACTTTCTTTTTGTTGACTTCTAAATAAAATTCATTATCTTTGATTTCTTTTTTTGTTACTAATGAATTTTCATAAATATCTATTTTATCACATTTTTCTAATATTCCTTTAAGATATTTTAATGGGTGAAATATAGCTTGATGATAAAGTCCCATCGATACATATCCATCATTAGTAACATTTTCAACAACATCAAATCCCCATGATTTAAATAATTTAATTTGATTTACGATTTTTTTGTTATTTTCACTATCTTTAGCTTCAATATAAGCAAGATTTTCTTTAAAATCACAATCAATCTGGTTTATTTCAATAATATTTTTGATTTCTTGTAAAGCTTCGTAATTAGAATCTAAGTATTCTTTAGCTTTACTTTTATCATAAGCATTGCAAATATCTTCATAAAGAACATCATGTAAATAACTTATTTTTGCTGTCGTATGCCCTGTTGTTTTGCTTGCTAGTTTATCACTTTCAATTAATGCTACTTTAAAATTACTATCATTCAGACGATAAGCTAAAGTTATGCCACTCATTCCCCCACCAATTATAACAATATCGTAATTACAGTCAGCTTCTATTTTAGGATAGTTTGGCAATTTTACTGTTTTTTGCCAATATGATTCATTTTCCATTTTTATCACCTTATAAAATTATGTCCTTTAAAATAAAAAAGATACTGAAACTTCAGTATCTAATAAGGTTTTAAGTTTTTCATTGAAAAATCTAGAATCGGTGCTCCATAAGTAATAGCCCCAGAAGAAACAAAATCCACGCCTATTTTAGCAATTTCTAAAAGTCTCTCTTTAGTAACATTACCAGAACATTCACTTTGTGCTTTATCACCAATCATGATAACAGCTTTTTTCATCATCTCATTATCCATATTATCCAACATAATAATATCTGCTTTAGCATTTAAAGCTTCTTCAACCTGTTCTAGAGTTTCTACTTCTACTTCAATTTTTCGAACAAACGGTGCATAATCACGTGCCATTTCAATTGCTTTAGTAATACTTCCGGCTGCTCCGATATGATTATCTTTGATCAACACTCCATCTGATAAATTATAACGATGATTTGTTCCACCACCTATTTTAACTGCATATTTTTCAAAAATACGATTATTAGGTGTAGTTTTACGTGTATCTAATAATTTAGTTTTAAAACCTTTCAAGATTTCTACCGACTCATGAGTATATGTTGCAATCCCACTCATTCGTTGCAAATAATTTAAAGCTACTCTTTCACCAGATAATAATACTCTGATATCACCAATTACTTCACCAATATAATCACCTTTTTTTATTTTATCACCATCATGATATTTAGTGGTAAATTTACAATTGCTATCTAATAACTTAAACGTTCTTTCAAAAACTTCTAAACCACAAATGATTCCATCTTGTTTACAAATTAAATCAACATGACCCAACTTAGCTTCAGGCATAACAGCATTAGTTGTAACATCATCACTTGTAATATCTTCTTTTAGAGCACTTAAAATATAATCATCGATATTAACCTTAAGATTTACACCATTTATCATAGAACTCACCGTCTTTTCTTTTAATTTCTTCCATAATTATTCTTCTATTATCAATCATTAATTTATCTTTGTTGTATTTACTAATATCGATATACTGTGGATCAAAATTGATTTTATTGATTTCATCTTTAATTACTCTAGCAGCTCTTTTAGCAAAAACTAGACTTTCTAATAAAGAATTGCTGGCTAAACGATTCGCTCCATGTACACCATTACATGCTGTTTCACCAACAGCAAATAAATTTTCCATAGAAGTTCTACCAAAAGTATCACTTTTGATTCCTCCCATCAAATAATGCTGAGCCGGAACAACAGGTACTGGTTCACGATACATATCATAACCTTCTTCAAGACATTGCTTATAAATATGGGGAAATCTAGTTTGAATCTGATCATGATCCATATGCATAACTGATAAATAAACATAAGGACTATTATATTTATCCATTTCTTTTTTTATCGCATTACTAACGACATCTCGTGGTAATAACTCATCTACAAACCGTTCCATATTTGGATTCAATAAATGAGCTCCTTCGCCTCTAACTGACTCACTGATCAAAAAACTTCTTCCTGGTTTAGTTGTATATAAAGTAGTTGGATGAATTTGAATATAATTTATATTCTCTAATTCAATATTATTTCTTAACGCTATTGCAAAGCTGTCTCCAGTAATATGTCTAAAATTAGTAGAATGTTCAAACAAACCACCCATTCCTCCAGTAGCTAGAATAACGACCTTAGCATTAATTTGCACGATTTCGTTATTATTTTCCATAATAATTCCTGTTACTCTATTATTATCATTAATAATATCTAGCATCGTTGCATCTTCAATAACTGTAATATTACCACATAATTCAATTTGTTTAATTAGTTTTGATGTGATTTCTTTACCAGTAACATCTTGATGGTGCAAAATTCTAAATTCAGAATGTGCTCCTTCACGAGTATAAGCCAAATTTCCTTCACTATCACGATCGAATTCAACCCCATAATCCATTAGATCTTTCATTATCTGTGGTGCCTGTTGAATCATTATTCTAACTGATTCAGGATTATTTTCATTACGTCCTGCTTTCAAAGTATCTTGGTAAAAGGCATCAAAATCATCAGCACTTTTTAAAGTACAAATTCCACCTTGCGCTAAGTAAGAATCACTATTTTCAATTTTATCTTTAGTAATCATTAGAATCTTTAAATCACGTGGTAAACATAGCCCAGCAAATAGCCCAGCTGCTCCTGTTCCGACAATGATTACATCAAAATTATTATCCATTATTCTCCACCTTCTTATTTTGCTAGTTCATGCATTCTTTCCAATGGTTTTTTAGCTTTGACCATGAATTCATCATCAAGAATAACTTGATTTGTATTATTTTTTAAACAATCTCTGATTTTTTCAAGCGTATTTTTCTTCATATTTGGACAAACTAATTTATCTGTTGCTGGATAGAATTTTTTATCTGGATTACGTTTTTCCATTTCATGAATTACCCCTACTTCAGTAACAACGATAAATTCATCATGTTCTTGATCATTAGTAGCATAATCAATAATACCCGATGTACTACCAGCATAATCAGCTAACGCTACACATTCTGGTCGGCACTCAGGATGAATCAACACTGGTGCACCAGGATGCAACTGTTTAGCCTTTTGAATATCTTCAACCTTAATTCGATAATGAGTTGGACAATACCCGTTGCAAAAAACAAAATTTTTATCTGGAACGATCTTAGCAATATGTTTACCTAAATTTTGATCAGGTATAAATAAAATATTTTTATTTGGCAAAGCCTCTACAATTCTTTTGGCATTTGATGATGTTACACAAACATCAGCCATCGTCTTGATCTCTGCTGTTGAATTTATGTAACATACAACACACAAATCTTCATACTTTTCTCGCATTCGGGCAATAAAATACTCATCAACCATATGTGCCATCGGACAATCAGCCTCACTGTCTGGCATTAAGACCGTTTTATTAGGACTTAAAAGTTTTGCACTTTCGCCCATAAACTCAACTCCAGCAAACACAATAACATCTTGTGGACAATCTACAGCAATTTTAGATAAATAATATGAATCTCCTAAATAATCAGCAATATCCTGGATTGCTCCATCAACATAGTAATGTGCTAGAATAACAGCATTTCTTTCTTCTTTTAGTTTTTTAATTTCATCAACAATATTATTCATATAACTATCCCCATTTCAAAGTTCTTGTACATTAGATAAAATATCCCATAAATCACACCCATTGTCAAGTGAAATAGTTAACAAGACACCAGATATTATTTCAAGATATACTCTTTCTTCCATTATACATTATTTCTTTACATAATTAAAAGATTCTAGTAACAAAACTAGAATCTATTATCCACTTGCTACAATTATAGCAAATACCTTATTGCATTGATAATAATGATGCAGCTACTGATTCTAAATTGATCTTAGCACTTTTAATTTCATCAAACTTAGCCTGGTCACAAGTTTCAAAATCAACTTTTTTAGTTAACTTTTTAAAACTAGCAAGTTCATTTTTAATATTCGATTTCATTGCTTTATCAATTTGTTTACCATTTTTAGCTAAAGCAGCTTCAATTGAAAGAACCAGATTTTCTACCTCATTTTTAAAAACTAAACGTTCTTTAGTAAGAGCGTCCTGCTGTTCAAACTGCTTAGCTTCATGAATTGCTCTTTCAATATCAGCATCAGACATATTAGAAGTATTTTCAATGGTGATACTTTGCATATTTCCACTAGCTAGATCTTTAGCTGATACATTAACGATTCCATTGGCATCAATATCAAATGTTACCTCAATTTGCGGTACTCCTCGCATCGCTCTTTTAATTTTCTTTAATTTAAATTTACCTAAACTCTTATTATCTTTAGCAAGCGGTCTTTCCCCTTGTAAAACATTAATTTCTACTTGAGTTTGAAAATTTGCAGAAGTTGTAAAGATTTGTGAATGACTAGTAGGAATAGTTGTATTACGTTCAATCAATGGTGTAGCTACCCCACCGACTGTTTCAATCGATAGCGTTAATGGTGTTACATCTAATAACAACACATCAAAATTACCAGTTGTACTAACATCACCTGATAACTTACCTCCTTGAATACTTGCTCCTAAAGCTACACATTCATCAGGATTTAAAGATTTACTAGCTTCTTTACCCGTTATCTCCTTGATTTTATCTTGAACTGCCGGAATTCTAGAAGATCCTCCTACTAAAATTATTTTATTTAAATCTGCAGGAGTCAATCTTGCATCATTTAAAGCATTTTGCATCGGTAAAACAAGGCGGTCAACTAGATTCTTAGTTAAAGCATTAAATTTAGCGCGTGTTAATTCAACTTCTAAATTTTTAGGCCCCGTATTTGTATTAGTAATAAATGGTAAATTTACAATTGTTGTAACCATTGATGATAACTCAATTTTAGCTTTTTCACCAGCCTCATTGATTCTTTGCATCGCTACCTGATCATGACTTAAATCAATTCCTTCAGCTCTTTTAAACTCTTCAACAATATATTTAGCAACACACTCATTAAAATCATCTCCACCAAGATGATTATCACCTGAGGTCGAAAGAACTTCAATCACACCATTTCCAATTTCAATAATCGAAACATCAAAAGTTCCCCCACCTAAATCAAAAACCATTACTTTTTGACCATAACTATTTTCAAGTCCATATGCTAAAGCGGCTGCGGTAGGTTCATTAATGATTCTTTTTACTTCAAGACCCGCAATTCTTCCAGCATCTTTAGTTGCCTGACGTTGCGCATCATTAAAATATGCTGGTACTGTAATTACTGCTTCAGTTACTTTTTCTTGAAGAAAAGCCTCAGCATCGATCTTTAACTTTTGTAATACCATTGCTGAAATTTCCTGAGGACTATAAGCTTTACCATTGATTGTTTTACGATAATTTGTTCCCATTTCACGCTTGATTGAAGAAATTGTATTATTGGGATTAGTTACTGCCTGACGCTTAGCGTTTTCACCAACCAAACGTTTACCATCAGCTGTAAATGCAACTACACTTGGTGTCGTTTTATTACCTTCACTATTAGGAATGATAACTGCTTTACCATTTTCCATATAAGCCATACAACTATTCGTAGTTCCTAAATCGATTCCAATTACTTTACTCATCTTTATTCTCTCCTTTTAACAAATTCTACAGCCACAACAATTTAATAAACAACTGCATAACATTACATTATAACAAAATGTCATATCACCAAACGGCGAATCGTATGTTTGCCGACCTGTTTGATACTGCCTTTGACCACCTTGTAACTGCTGTAATAATAATAAATATTGTAAATTACTTGGCTCCATCTGCACTGCTGTTTGGGCGTAATCAACTGCGGTAATGTTATTACCCACACCATTTTCAGCAATTGCACTATAATAAAACCACATTGCATTTCGCGTTCTTATTTGATTCAATACATTAAGTGCTTCTTGATATCTTCGGGCGTTAATAAAACCTGCTGCTTCATTAAAAGCAGCCTGATCATTACCACTATATTGATAACTATACTGACCAGTATTTTGATTACCTCCATAATTACGATTAGTAAAACCTCGTTTACGATCATCCATAATTGTTTTATAAGCAGTTTGAACTTCTTTAAATTTTTCTGTATAAGCAGCTTGATTAGGATTGTTTATATTAGCATCAGGATGATATTTCTTACTTAATGTTCGATACGCTTTTTTTACCTCGTCATCGCTTGCTTGGGGATCTATTCCTAATATTTGATATGGATTCATTATTTCCTACCTTCCATTCGTTTTTTCTTGATCAATTCATATTTAGTCCATACACCACTATATAAGATATTACGTATAATAGCAGCATTTTCAATAATTGGCATTCTTTCAAAAGCCATCGTAGCCTCTGATATCATTAACTCTAAAATATCTTTACAGCGCTCATCAAACTGCGTCGTCTGATATGTTTGTTTTAAAGGATTATAATTTTCTTTCTTTAAATCATCTTCAATATCTTCATAAGCATCAATAAAATAAATAAACTTTCCTAAATAAAATCCTAATTCATACAACTCATCATACCATTCATCATTTTTATAAGCACAAATGAGTCCCATGACTCTACCAAAGTATTTTGATACTTCATCAAGATTATTTAAACCCTGTTTTTCATAATCATTGATCTTATGCAAACACTTCTCTATTTCATCTACTTTATCAGGATACTCTTTTTTAACCTTATTATAGGCTTTTTTTATCAGTTTTTTATATGTTTGCCGACTAATCTTTCTTTCATCCAGCCAATCATCTTCACATTTAAAATACGTTAAAACGATTGTCATTTTAGCCGCATAATCGACACATTCATTATAACGTGCCTGATGTTTTTTTAAAGGATGGATGATACAACGTTCATTTTTAAGCTTTGTATCAGGTTCGTATAAACCACTTAATAAGATGGCTAAGAAATTCATATCAAAATTTAAAGAAACCTGTGCTCTTAATCCATATTTATCTTTTAATGTTTTACACAAACCACAATAATAAGAATGATAGATATCAAACTCTTTAAATTTCATCTCTGGTTTATTTATTACTACATAACCAAACATAATTAACTTCTCTTTTCAAATTTATTTTTACAATTTGGACAGGTAATAATAATTTTACCATGCCCCTTAGGCACTCTTACCATTTGTTTACACTTAGGACAGGCAAAGTGCTTATGCGTTGGTTCTTGCTGATTCATCAACTTAAGTCTTAAATAACGATTTAAAGGACTTAAAAAAATTAAATATTTTTCATTTTCCTGGTTTCTTGCATATATATTTTTAGAGAACATTCTAAAAAGTACAATAAACCAGATTACCAAAAATACAATTTCAATAACAATATTACTAATAAAAATATTAATAATAAAACAAATAATACTGATAATAATTAAAAAACTATTTAATTGATCACTACCATATCTACCTTGCATAAATTGATAAAATTTATCTTTCATATAAGCACCCCAATATTAAATTTCTATGACATAGTATATTTTTTTATTATTAACTATTCATGAACTTACTTATTATACCACAACAATTTTAGATTATATCATCAACTAAAAATATCACAATTTAAAACATCTTCTATCAATAAGAAGATGTTTCAAATCATTTTTTCTTTTTTATTAATCGATGCCATAAATACCAATTCAAAATCATTCCCCCTAATAATAAAATCATTGAAAATGATAACAAATTATTATTTAAGCTATAACACATATACAAATACAATATAACTAAAATACATATTATATAAAACATATCTATCAAAATCAGAAATTTTTTCACAATCTTTCCCTCATTACACTACTAGCTATAATGATAACGATCAATAATCTTTTTAGAAAGCTTTGTTGCATGTAAGACAGTTAATATCGCAAAATAAGTATATGAATAATCAAAACGTTTAAAGAAAACAACCATTAAAAGTCCAATAAATGCTTCAACCAAAAAGCATATTAAATACACATATAAAAAACACGGTGTAAGCATATCTAATTTTTTAATTAATTTACTTAATACACTAATACGATCTAAAACAACCAAAACAAACCACAAACCATATCCTAAAATAGACCATAAAGCCGTTTTAACAAAAACCTCTATTAGATTAATAGAATCTGTTTTTAATAAACACCAAAAATAACCGCTAATCATAAATACAGCATAAACTCCCAATAAAATAATCAGTTGTCTTTTCATCGCTTTTCACCCCATTTTTTTAATTTGTTTATGATAAAACAGATATGATTGATTTAATTAATATTATTTTATAAGATTTTTTTGATCATTACTTTATTTTTTTAAAATCATGATACTTTGATAAGTAATTACCAAAATAAAAATTATTAACACTATCCCTATAATCAGCTCCCCAAAAATAAAGTTATAAATTGTTAAACATATACCAAGTATATCATTAAATAAAACCCAGGCAGCTGCTCTAACTCTTTCATTATCTATATCTAATTTTACATTAATACATATATCTTTAATAGCCATCGAAATAAACAAAAACATGAGAACTATTGCTTCCAATAAAGCTTTTTTAAACATCAAAATTATAAATGTGACACCTAAAATTAATAATATATAAAATTCAACCTTATTATAAATTTTCATTTGTAATCTCTCCGTTAATTAAGATAATTATTATCCAAGATATAATGTAGTATAGTTTCCTTTTGTGTATCCACCAATTGCCTTTTTCCATTAATTTTTGCTTCTGTTTTTGTTGTATCCCAAGAAATATCCCGTTGAATCATATACTTCATAAAATTTTTTCAGCAGTTATCCATGCTTCAACAGCCTAACTAGGGAGTCCAGAATAACCGCTAACTACTATAATAATAGAATAGGTCAAGTTTTTAGGTAAACATGATCTGTTGGTTTAATATTGTAAGGTATCTGCTCTAGTTAATTGAACAAGTAATTAATTATTATTTAAATTTTTTCATAATTTACAATGACATCATCATATTCAAAAAATTTAGTCTTTAAACATATCAATGTTATTAATGCTACATATAGCAGGTTAGTGATAATATATTTTACTTCTTTTTATAATTTATCGTAAACCAAAAATAAAGTAATTTATTTTTAGATTTACTATTATAACAGTCACTATCATAGCTATATATACTTTATTATTTAATAAATCTTGATATTATAAATATTTTACCTCCTAACTTATCTGATTGATTAATTAAATCTTCAGCTTTCAAAGATCCTACAGTAGTAACTATGATGACCTTCTTTGATTCCATAGTTTATATTAATTTTTTATGTAATCACTTCTATACTTCTACTATAACATAAAAACAAGAAAGAATTGTTGCTTCCCTGTTCTAACGGTCAAAAATACAATTAAACGGTAATCGTTATATAACCACCAATCATTTACAAAACTTTCAAAAAGCTTTTAATACTATCTTTTTTGTCGCCAACTTACATTAAATAATCTTTTTCTCCATTTAAATAAACACCTTTATCTAAATACATTAGAAATTTTATTTTTATTAATAGCTGTCCTTCAACATATTAATATAAAATTATTTTCTGTTAAAAATATAATAAGCCAATCCCAAAAAATACAATTTCAATAACGATATTACTAACAATAAAAACTATTTAACCATTAAATAAAATATTATCAATTTTTTTTAATTATTAACATTATCATCTCTTTATGTTTTTATAACATATAAGCTGTTATAAAAACATATATTTTATCAAAAACAGATAGAAATTATGTTCTATCTGTTTAATTATTATCAGTTTTTCTTATCACGATAATCATAACCTTTATAAATATCAATAACTCTACCATTGATTTGAATATGTTGATTATCTATCCATTCAACATCACACATTTCCCAATAGTCGTCACCATCTAAACCATTTGATACTTCTCTGCTTGCTACTTTTTGCCAATAAATAGTTTTTAAAACGTGATAAACACGATCTTTTGAAACCGCCAAATCCCCTTTATATATGATACATTACTACTTTTATCTTCTTTACATATATCTACTATCACAGTATGCTTATTATCCAGAGCATCAAGACTTGTTTCCCTTAGTTAAAAATATTGCTCTTGTTTATCAATCGACTTTGCCAATAAATCGGTAATATATTTCGATTTCTTGTATTCGCTCCCCATTCTCATTGGTTTCTGCCAAATGAATGAAGATTTTTTCTATCATGGCATTTAATAATTGTGCAGTCAGTTCTTTTAGTATGGAATATTCCTTGATTAACTCAATCCATTTTTCAGCACCAATCATATCTTGCTCCATTTTATTTAATTCTTCTCTTAGGTTTTTTATCTCATTTTCCAGCTCGATTTGTTCTTGTTGATATTTGCCCGACAACATAATGAAGTTTCGCTCCGTTATCTTCTCACTGGCTCTGTCCTCATACATTTCCGCAAATAAGCGGTCAATTTCATTTTGACGGTTTTCAGCTTTCTTTAACTTGGCTGTCTTTTTCTTCTTTTCCCTTATTCGCTCTGCATTGCCGACTTTCTGTATCTTTTTCAAGACTTTTTCTTCGTCCTGCTGAACAGCCTTCGCCCAATACTATAATCGGCTTCATAAAGTACGTCATAACGGATATAGTGCATGGAACAGTAGCCTTTGCCAAACTGTCCATAAAAACTGCATGCGTAATATCTGCTGTAAATTTAAAAGGAACAACACCAGTTTGCTTAGAAAAAAACTCTCTAAATTTTGTATTAAAATAAAAATCACAATATAATAATGGACTATCTAATATAATTTCTTTAACGACACTTTTAAGCAATATGTGATTTCTTTTTTCTAATCAAATTGCCTTGAAAATATTCCTTAATATTATAATTTAACTCCTGTTTTGTTCCTGTATAATCAACATTGAGTTATTTACATATTTTTGATAATTCTTCTCTATACCAATAATATTTTATAAACTCATCATATGACTTAATTTCGTTAAACTCTGGTCGATTGTTCATTCATATAACCTCCTTCATCGTTTCCTTTGTAAACTGGGATTTTCAGTTCCCGACAAATTGAATTTGCTAGATTCCTTTAATTAAAAACATCTCCATTGGTTGCTCATATCCTGGAACATCTATAACAAAACCACCACAATCTTTATATCCTAATTTTCTATAAAAATGCTGTGCTTCTTCATCAACCTGTGTAGATGTCAAAAGCATGCCATATCCTTGTGATTTCATATCATTTTCCCAATGTTCCATAAGTTTCTTTCCATAACCTTTTCTGTGATAATTCCAATCAATAAATAACATTGTACAAAATGGTGTATTATCCCAAAAAAGATTATATCTCAACAATCCTATTGGTTTATTGTCATCTAATAAAACATATCCTCTTTTATCACTAACTTTATTGTTAAATTCTTGTTCTGGCAAATGACTATCAAGACTATACCAAAATTCTTTATCTTCTGATTGAACATATCTAATTTCTACCATTTCTTTTATCTCACTAAATTCCAATTTATTGTTTTCTATGTTTTTCATTATATCACTAGAAAAATAAGCGGTCATTCTTTTTCGATTACCTAATTAAATTTGTTTAAAATATAGAAAAAGGCACTATATTACAAGTGCCATTCTTTTATATATCATATTTTTTGCAAGCAGGTAAACACAGGTTATTTCTTAATATCCTTTTGTTTTGGAAACTCCATAACGAACACCATATTGAAAGTGACATAAACTTTTATCAATTTCATTTGCAGACTTACTATTATAGATTTTAATACCAACAATCAGTAATATAAGTAGTAATCCTATCGCTATCTTTTTATTTATAAGTTTAACTTTCATAAAACAAGTTTCTCCTTAACTTTATAATCAAGTATTCAAATATATTATCCTTCTTCTCTAAGAATTACAAAAATATCTTTAATAAAAATTTGTTTCATTGATATAAGTAATGGCATTATGCATGTTAAAAAAACGTATATTATAGATTCAGTAAAGACTATTAATAAATCGGTAACTGAAAATTGTTCTTCCAAAATAGCTATAACACCAATATAACCAATAAGGCAAAGAATAACAGCTAACAGAAATTGGTATTTAGTTTCATAATAATATAATTTATAAAAATCTTTTTTACTAATGCCATTTATTCTTAAATTTGCTATTTCTTTATTTCGATTCTTATTTTCCATCATTTGAATTATATATGTGATACAAACAATACCTACAATTACTACTATTTTCAATAGATTTATAAACTGTTTAGAATTTTCCATATTTCTAATTTGATTCTTATACTGACTTCCACTTGAAAAAACAGTGGCATTAGGAAGCCATCTTTTAATATGTGAAATTGTACTTTCAATATTATTTAAATCATCACATTTAATTAATACAGCACTACTAGAAGTAATATTATTTTGACTACATAACTTTTCTACCTGTGAATAAGGAAGGTAAATTGCTTCATTTAAAATATTTTTGTTTATCGGATAATCCCTGATTATATATTCATCTATAGGTATTTCAAATTTATATTCTTTACTTTCAAGTTTCAATGTAGCATATATTTTTACATCTTTATTAACTTTTTTTGATAATGAGGTTGGAAATATTGCTGTTTTAATATTCTGCTTTGGTAAAATCGTTACTTCTTCACTACCATTACTAAATTTTAAAATTCCATTCATTTCCCAATAATCATCAACACTTTGAATATGTTCAATTTCTTTTAACATATTAATTTGTTCTTCACTAAATATCTGACTAACTCCATTGTATGAAATAGATGGTAGAGATTCTTTGGTATTTACTACAATTATTTCATTAGTTACATATATATCATACAACTGTTCTAATTTATCTAAATAAGAATTTAAAGCAAACGGTACCATACATAACACCACAATAATAATAGCATAAATTATTTTCATGATTGATTTTAATATCATATGATTACTTTTTCGATATACTTTATAAAACCTATTATCTATATCTCTATCTTTCTTTATTAAAACATTATCTTTTACTTTAATAATATCCTGTTGTTTTTTTTGAACTAAATGTTTATTTTCAATACTATATAAATAATCTCCTCTTTCTCCTACATAATTATCATGAGATGCAATAACAATCATTTTATGATACTTTCTAGCAATAATATGAAGATAATTCATTAGCTCTATTGTATTTTCTTTATCTAAAGCTGATGTTGGTTCATCACAAATAATCAGTTCAACATCTTTTATTAATGCTAATACTAACGCAAATCGCTGCCTTTCACCACGAGACATTTCATCAACCTTTTGACTTAAAGAGCATTTTAAATTCATTTGCTTCATATATTCATTTACTTTTTCGTAATCATAATTTTGTCCAATCAAAGCAAACATACAATCTATATTATCTTGAAGTGATAATTCCTCACTTATAAGTTCTAAATCTTGTAAAACATAACCTATATGATTTCTCCTGATTTCAGCTCTTTGGTTATTACTTAATTTATCAATTCTTAGTTCATTCCATTTATAAACAGCATTAGATATATTAGATAATAAAGAAATTTCATATAATAAAGTTGTTTTTCCTGAACCACTTTCACCCGTGATTACATGTATACAATCTTCATAAATTTTTATATTCTCATTTTCTAATAATACTTGATTTTTAATTTGTAAATGGATTCCTTCTATTTCAATCATATTATTTGCCTCTTACCCATTTAACCAAATTCTGTTTATCATAAAAAATTTTTATACTGCAATGAACACTACTAATTATTACCACTAAAAAACAAGCAAAGAAAATAAAGTGCTGCCATGAGAATTTAGAATAAGTCACATATGTTATATATAATTCTGGAAAATCCAATAATACATCATAATAGTTTTGATTGCGTATCGTTGCTAAAATTAATGGAATTGAAGCGAAAATATACATTAACATACTTAAACAAAATGCAATTAATAATTGCCATAATCCATGTAGAATAAAAAGTTTATTTTTTTCTTGATTATTATATCCAATTAATTTCAACATCATATAAATCGATTTGTATTTTTTTAAATATAAAAATTCTACTATTAATGCTCCAAAAACAAAAACTGTAATACCAAATAATGCTGTTTTTAAAGTATCATTTATTAATTGATTATTCATACTCTCTAAATCCAGTATATTTTGATATTCATTATATGCAAATATTTGATCAGATATTTTATTAATATCATTTTGCACTTTTAATACATTTTCTTCTTTATCAACAAAAATCGCTTTAGCATAAGGTTTTAAATCTTCAATTGTTGAATATTCTTCATACGTATCATAGTTAATTTTAATTTCATTATTTTTATACCTAGATATTTGTTCATCAATCATTTCCTGCATTATATTACATGGTAAATAAATTTCATTATTAAAAGAAGAATTTGATTCAATTATTCCTAGTACCTCTGCTTTATAAGATACTTGCTCAGTCAAACATGTCACTGAATGATATGCGTTTGGTGTAATTTCTTGATTACCAGAAATTACTTCTTTTGATTTAATCATGGCATATGGTACATTAAGTTCTAATTCTAAAGTGTCACCAATTTCAATATTATAATAATATGCTATATTTGTATTTATATATACTCCTTCATCAGATTCAAAATTATCTTCATCATAATATGGTAAAACTGAAAACGAATAACTATTAGAACCAACTATATCTTCATCTGTAATTTCATGTTTAGATATTTCTTGATCATCTCTAAGAACTTTTATTTTCATATCGTTATACTCATTATTTTCTGTCAAACTAGAATATTCAAATGTATAATAATCGTAACTTTTATCTATATGTTCAATTTCGTTTAAGTGTTCAACAATTGATGGAAGAATAGGTTGCTGATATATAATTTGATGCATGCCATATCCAAAAGCATCTCTATTTTTATGATAAAAACCAGTTTCATCGCTAAAAGCCAGTAACTTTACATTAGTTAAATCACTCGTAGAGAAACTCTCAAAATTCGTTTTTTTATAATCATGATTAAAAATTGAAGCACTTATAAAAATCATAATCATAACAATAAAACTAATTAATATCCTTCGCCAATTATATTTTCGATTTGAATAAAATAAAATTTCAAAATTTTTTAATAAACTAGACTTATTTTTAATGATTTGTTCTTTTATTATTTCTTGATTTGGTTCATTATCTTTTTCCAAAATTAATTCCAAATGTTCTAAACGATAAATTCGATCACTTTTTTCAATAACATCATTTTCATGAGTTACTAAAATTACTGTTTTTCCTAGATTTGCATACTCCCTAAATAACCTCATGATGATTTCCTTATTACTATCATCTAATGCTGAAGTTATTTCATCTGCCAAAATAATATCAGAATTTTTAGCTAAAGCACACGCAATTGCTACCCTTTGACGTTCACCTCCTGATAAATTTCGTGGCATTGCTTTTCTTTTATCAGTCAAATTTATTTTATCCAACAACTCATCTACAGTATAAGATCCATTTGATCGTTGAAAACAAAATTCAAGATTTTTTTCAACATTAATAGTTTCTATCAATAAATTATTTTGAGTAACAAACGAAATATGCTTATCTCTAAAATCAAATTTTTGTTTTTCATCTAATTCAAGTAATTGATTATTATAATAATACTTATGTTTTTTTGAAGATAACATCCCTATTAAATATAGTAAAGAACTTTTACCTGTACCGCTTTCGCCTATTATCGATGTAATTTGAAAAGGATATGCTATAAAGTGTCCATTTCTTATACATTCTTTTTTTCCAAAAGATATATTAATTTCTTTTAATTCGATCACTTTTCTTCCCTCCCTATAACTATATTTAAACCAAAAGGGAGATTTTCCTCCCTTTTCTATCAGTCTTTAAATACTTAAATCTCTATATCCTTTATAAAGACCTTGATATCTAAAATGTGCTGTGCAGTTAGCTCGATATTGACTAGGTCTACTAATTGGATCAAATGATACTACTATTGAACCAGTTATTTTTTTGTCAGTTTTAACATTACTTAATCTATCCGTAGAAGTATCTCTTGAACCACTTAATGTTACAACAGCATAATTATCCATATCAACAGCAAATGATTCAGTATCCGATACAGTTACAGTACCCGCAAATACACCTACAGTAGCAATCAAACAAAACAACATCATACAACAACTACTAACTATTTTTTTATAAATTAATTTCCTTCCTTTTAATATTATTAAAAATTAGTATAGATGATATAAATTTACCTCGCTATAACAATAAACACTATTGTTGATATTATTATATAATAAAATACTTCACCCCCTAACAATTTGAACTAACTATTATTTCCATTTAATTCTATATCATCATTACCTTATTTTTACTATAGCATAAAAAAACAGGGAATTGTTACTTCCCTGTTCTAACGGTCAAAAATACAATTAAACGGTAATCGCTATAATAAAATCATTTAATCAATCATTCATAAAACTCTCAAAAAAAGCTTTTAATACTATCTTTCTTTGTCGCCGACTAACATTTAATAATCTTTTTTCTCCTTTTAAATAAATACCTTTATCAGATATAGTAGAGATTTTATTTTTATTGATAGCTGTTCTTCGACTGATCCTTATAAAATCATCACCTAAAAATTCTAATACTTCCTTAAAAGATTTATTTTTTATTACTATTTGTTTATTCTCGATTATTATAGCAGTATTCATATCTCCTAGATATGTACAATATATGACCTTACTTACTTTTATCTTAATTTTTTCTCTACCTGTTTTAAATTCAACTGTAATACGATTTTTTTCAATTCTCGCAATCATTTTTGAAATATTTTCAACTAATTCTATCTCTAAATTACCTTTATCAATAAACCCATAAATATTTGGTCCAAATGCTTCTCTACATCTACTATCATGACAAGTTACAAATATTATTTTTTTATCTTCATTCTTTTTAGCATACTCAATTCCATCAGTATCTGGCATATTGATATCCATTAATATAAAGTCAAAATCTTTATCCAGCTGTTTTACTGAATTATATGTATGAATATTTATATCGTCAAATTTTTGCAATAAAATATCTTTTATCATCTCACAAAATATTTGTTCATCATCTACTACTCCTACTGTAATCATATAATTTTTCTTCCCCACAATCTTACTATTATTTTATTTATATATTAACATAAATAAAATAATAACAAAACAATAAATACCTTATTAATCAATACATAACTTATACAGTTTCTTTTAATAAATATTTATATCTAAAGAATTATCAGCCTGTTTTTTCTGACCAATCAAACTTGTTTCTTCAAAGTTCTGCCAATCGTTAGCCACATCGTAATATAACAAGCTCCACCACCGATAAAATTACTAATTGCTTCTGCGATAAAAATCCCATCTACACCAATGTAAACAGGTAAAATAATTGTTAATGGGGCAACAATTATAACTTTTCTAAATACTGAAAAGAAAATAGCCTGTTTAGCTTTACCTAAACCAATTGCCGCTGCTTGTCCGACCATTTGAAAAGCCATCATAAAAAAGCCAAAGAAATATAGTCTTAATGCTCTTATACCATCCTTAATTATTTCTTGATTATGAGAGAATATTTTAATAAATAAATCAGGAAAAACTGTTATTGCAAACCAAAGTATCAGCATCATTGATAAGGCACTTAAAGTTACAAACTTGATTCCTTGTAGTACCCGAGAATATTTTTTAGCTCCATAATTATAACCTAATACTGGTTGACAGGCATTAGCCATCCCTTGTCCTGGTAAAGAGGCAACTTCTCTAATTGAATTAATAATTGTCATGATTGCAATGTATAAATCACCACCATATGTTTGTAATGTTGCATTACAAACAATCGTCACAATCGAATTAGTGATAGCCATCATAAACCCCGCCATTCCTAAAGAAAATATTTTTGTTACATATTTCTTTTGTAAAAACATATTTTTTCTTTTTAACTTTAGTATTGTTTTATTTCCAGTTAAAAAATATAAAGTCCAAAAAGCGGAAATAAATTGGGAAATGATAGTAGCTAGGGCAGCACCCTGTACCCCTAATTTAAAAGAAAAAATAAAAATTGGATCTAAAATAATATTAACTACAGCTCCTATCAATACTGTTAACATTCCGATCTTGGCAAAACCCTGACTATTAATAAAACTGTTCATTCCTAAACCAATTAAAACAAATACTGTTCCTAATAGATATATGCTCATATATTCATTAGCATAACTTAGCGTCTTTTTGCTAGCGCCAAACAACCATAATAAATCTTCTTTAAAACCAAAGCCAATGACCATTAAAATGATTCCAAAGATAACTAGTAAAATAAATGAATTAGCCATTATTTCTTCTGCTTCTTGATTTTTTCCTTGACCTCTTGCAATTGAACAAAGTGGTGCTCCACCCATCCCAAATAGATTTGCAAAGGCAATGATAATGGATATTAACGGTAAACATAATCCTAAACCACCCATTGCTAGAGTTGCAACATCAGGTATTCGACCGATATAAACACGATCAATTATGTTATATAAAACATTGATAAGCTGTGCAACGATCATCGGTCCTGCCAAATTAATAATATGGCAAACAACACTGCCATGGGCAAAATCATTTTTATCATCAATCATTTTAATGATTTCCCTCTGAGCATTTTTGAGCATCGATAGCTAAAACGATCATTAATACCTGTAATGCATTTTTTGAATCAACTATATCTAAAGAATAAGTATCAGTAAAGTTAAAAATTTCTTTATTTATATTTCCAATAAGAAGACCATTACTATCAATTATTTCATAATCCCATTGTAAAAAATTTCCTCTTATTTGCCAATCATTACAATCCAAATAAAATACTGGTTTTAAAAAAGTGAACTCTTTTTTTATTTGTCCAATATAACAGTCATTTATAAACATCTTGAACCGCGGTAAAATCGTTAATATCTCTTCTTTAATCGTACCAATATGTAAACCATCAGCATCATAGATACACAATTTATGTCCCCAGCTCAATTCTCCCTTTACAATATATACAACATTTCCCGATTCATCATATATATCATAGCTATCAAACCAGGAAAAAAGCCTTTGCTTAAATAGTAGTTTCATCTCTCTACCTCCATATATGATTATCTTAACATAAAATGGATAGCCTAAACTATCCATTTAAATTTCTTTCAATAATAAAACTAACACCAACATCTTTATTTTCTGCTGTTACATTGTATCCATACATTGTACATGTCTTATAGACGATCGATAACCCTAAGCCAAACTGTCCTTTGGTTCCTTTTTCGTATGGTTTGAATAAAGCTTCGATGTTTTCATTATCAATTGGTTCACCATCATTATATATTTCTAAATAATTTTGTTTTAAAATTATTTTTATTTTACTATTAACATAGCGATATGCATTTTCAATAATATTTTCTACACAGATACGCCAACATTCTTCATCACCCTTAAAAGAAACAAATGCCAAATCTGTTTCTATTTCAATTTCTGGATGCATTCCTTGTAATTGAATTGTTATATGTTCAATCAATGCTTTCATATCTACTTCATTATCAATATTTTTATTACTTAGAAAATCTAAACGATTTAAATATAATAGACTTTTAACTTTACTATCTAAACGATCAGCATTTTCAATAATAACATCCATTGATGAATCTTTATCACCATATGGATAAACATCATCTTTAACACTTTGTGAATATGACTTAATTAAAGCAATCGGTGTTTTTAAATCATGGGAAATATTATGAATCATTTCCTCTTTAGTTTTACTTTGATGATCTATTTCTTCTTTCATCACTACAAGTTCATTAGAAACAATTCCAATTTCATCACTACGATCTATTTTTAATTCGCCTTCTTTATCATTTCTTATATCTTCAATATAATTTCTAATTGCTTTTAAAGGTTTTATCAAGCTACTGACCCATAAAAATATTACAACTCCAATAATTGCAAATGAAACATAAAGGATATTTATTATCTGTTGTCTTATTGCTGAAATTAGATTTGCTGAATAATCACTATAAACTAAAGAAACAGTATATGTATTCGTATCTTTTTTGGTTATTTGATAATAAACAGTAGTCCCATAAAAGTCACCTTTTTTCTGAACCTTCTCCTTACCATCATCAATCATATCAAACAAACACTCGCTAAAAACATAACTTATTTTTTCAGCTTCTTTATATGTTATATTTGTTGATGGAATTAGCACGTTATTTTCAGCATCATATGTCATATGATAAATTTGTTTATCTGATGATTTTTCAATTGGGCTATACCCATAATCAACATATCCTTGTTGTGCTGTTTCTAATGTTTGAAACATCTGACTATCAATTAAATTATTTAAATTTTTATTGATAAGAGGTACTAAAATTGCTAAGACAACTAATGCTATTAATGAAAAAATAATAATCAATTGCCTTTGTAACGAGAACTTTTTTAACATTAGTCTAAACGGTAGCCAAATCCATATATCGTACGTACATTGATTTCTGGCATTTTCTTTCTAAGTCTTCTCAAAGTATCATCAACAACACGATCACTACCAAAATAATTTTCATCCCAAACTTTATTGAGGACTTGTTCACGTGAAATAGCTAATCCTTTATTAGTAATAAAATAAACTAATAAATCGTATTCTTTAGTTGTTAAAACAATTTCCTCATTTTGACAAAAAACCCTTCTTTTTTCTAAATCAATATCATAACCATCCATTTTAATTTTTGATGGATCATCATATGATCGTTTAATTAAATTATTAATTCTTAAAATAACCTCTTTAATATTAAAAGGCTTTGTAATATAGTCATCAGACCCTTTTTCTAATCCAATAATTCGATCAAATTCCTGGTCACGAGCTGACATAAAAATAATTGGCATCTTAGGACGAATACTCTTTATTTCATTAAATAATTCAAACCCACTTGATCGATCCAGCATAATATCGATCAACCATAAATGAACATCATCATTTTTATGCATTAATGCTTCATCATATGTATAAAATGAATACACAATATAGCCTTCTTTTTCCAAATAAGTTCTTACTAAATCATTTAAATTTTTTTCATCATCGATTATATTTATTTTAAATTGCATGTATTTCACCTCACTTTTAATATATATAAAATATTGCCATATTATATGGCAATATTTTGTGATATTATGTTATTTTATCTTTTTATAACAAATCCCTTTTCTTTCATCTTATTAACGATCTTACTTACATTTTCCAAACATTTTTCATCACTATCAGCTTCTACCATAACTCTAACTACTGGCTCTGTTCCACTTTCACGAACTAAGACCCGACCATTATCACCTAGAGCAGCTTCCACTTCTGCAATCACAGCCTTTACATCAGGATCTTCTTGAGCTTCTTTTTTATCACGTACAGGAACATTTTTCATCAATTGAGGATAAATTGTAACTGGTTCAATCAATTGTGCAATTGTTCGTTTACTTTCAATTACAGCTTCCATTACTTTTAATGATGTCAAAATTCCATCACCAGTTGTTGCATGTTTAGAAAAAATAATATGTCCAGATTGTTCACCACCCAATACATGACCATTTTTCACCATGTTTTCATTAACGTATTTATCTCCAACCGCAGTTTTTTCATATTTAATTCCCTCTTTGTCAAATGCTTTATATAAACCTAAGTTAGACATAATTGTCGTAACAACTGTATCATTAGCTAATTCCCCATGATCTTTTAAGTATTTTCCACAAACATATAAAATTAAATCACCATCAACAACGCGACCAAATTCATCAACACAAATACAACGATCAGCATCACCATCATAGGCAAAACCAATATCTAAAGCATTTTCTTTAACATATTGCTGTAATACTTCAATATGTGTTGAACCACAATTAGTATTAATATTCAAACCATCAGGATCACTATTAATTACATATGTTTTAGCTCCTAAAGCATCAAAAACACTTTTTGCAATTGCACTACTAGCACCATTAGCACAATCTAATCCGACCCGATAATTTCTAAATGCTCTAGTTGGAATAGACATTAAATAGCCAATATAACGATTTCGCCCCATTGAATAATCTAAAGCACATCCGATCTCGTCTTTTGTTGCATATGGCAATTCATCAATCAATCCATCTATATATTGTTCAATTAAATTTTCAACTCTAGCATCCATTTTATGACCATTGCCATCTAATATCTTTATTCCATTATCATAATATGGATTGTGTGAAGCTGAAATCATGATCCCACAGTCAAAATCTTCACTTGCCACTACATATGAAACTGAAGGGGTCGTAGTTACATGTAATAAATAAACATCTGCACCACTTGCTGTAAGTCCTGATACTAAAGCATATTCAAGCATATATGAACTTCTTCTAGTATCCTTACCAATAGCAACTTTTGCTTTTCCATTTTGAGAATAGTACCATCCTAGATAGCGCCCTACTTTATAAGCATGTTCAACTGTTAAGTCAACGTTTGCTTCCCCTCTAAATCCATCTGTTCCAAAATACTTACCCATTACTTTTTTCCTCCTATTTTCTTAAAGTAATTGTTATTTTTTCAGGTGAGACTAATTTATAGCTCAAATACCCTTTATTCGAAGTTAAATCTACTTTAACAGTATTAGTACCACTTTTCAAGTCTTCCAAGTTAATTATTGCATTAAAATCTGCAATTGATACTTCATTCAACTCTGCTTCTACAGCTTCTACTTCAACAGAGACCTTATCTTGTCCACTAGCAAAAGTCACTTTATAATTATTTTCATTATTAATTATATTAATTGGAATATCTGTTATTGTTTTTTTCTCTGCAGGTGAAACACGTAAAGTTGCATCAACTGTATCAAAGGCCAGTTTGTTAATTTTTTCGGTTCCTGTAATTGCTAACTTTGTATAACTTTTATCACTGCTTAATCCTGAAAGATCAATGGTTACATACACACTATCAACACTATTAAGCAATTCTTCTTTACCATATATCTTAACTTTGTCTTTAGATAAAGTAATACTCTCTAAACCAAATCCGCTTTCAAATTGTCCTGTATATTGAGGAACGATCGGAACTTCTTTACTATATGAAGAAACATCACATTGTACCTTGACTGTATTAGGAATAATCTCAACATCAAGTTTTTTACCGCTTCGATCATAAGCATATATTTTTGCTTTTTTCTCAAAATCTTTTTTAACACCTTTTAAATCAATTGCTGCTCTAACTGTATTTATTTTACCAATCGTATCTTGAGAACCACGAACTTCAACTTGTTCATGTTCCATTGACTCTACAGAAACAGAATATTTACTATCCATCTCATCTTCATTGATAAAATTATATCCTAGTTCAAAAGTCTTTGTAACTTTTTGGGTAATTTTAACATTTACAGTTTGCGGAACGATCATTACTTGTAAATTACTAGAAAAGCCTTCACTTTTCAACTCTATAGTATGATCGCCTTCTCCAAGACCAGAGAAATCAGCAATAATTTTATAATTCTTAGCTATTTTGGCAGTGTAGATATCTAATGATGGACCTACTAAAGCTACATTTACAGTTGATGGCAAGCCTACAACATCATAATCGTCCTGTAATCCTTGGACATCAATATTTACATCATTGATGTAATCACCCCCATTAGGTGTAGAAAAAATGTTATTTATACTACCGTTTATTGTAAACAGTAACACTACTGCCATAATAAAAGATAAAATTTTCATTGAAAGATTGGATTGTAACATCCGATCTAAAAAAACATTTAAAGAATTAACTGTTTTATAAATAATTCCAAAAGCTTTATCTTTTACACTAAATGAATCTTCATTAATTTTAGTAACTACCGGTTTATCATTCTTTTTATTTTCAGATTTTTGGCGAGTTATAAAATTTAAAAAAAAGTCAGTTGTAGAATCCTTTTTTATTGATGGTTTTTGATTATCCTTTTTTGACATCTTTTTCACCATCCTTTTCTTTTGTATTAAACCAATCCAGCTCATTAACCAAAGAAGCACGTAACTCTTTGCGTGGAATTTTCCGCAATTTTCCATCAGTTGCAAATGAAATCGTTCCTGTCTCTTCAGATACAACGACTGTCAAAGAATCCGTTATTTCACTAATTCCTAACGCTGCTCGGTGTCTTGCTCCATACAATGGGCTTAATTCCTGATTCGTTGGGGGATAAAAAGCCGCTGCACATACCACACGATCATCTTTTATGATCGTTGCCCCATCATGTAATGGTGTTCCTTCCCAAAATATCGTTGTAAATAACTCTGCTTTTATATCAGCGTTTATTCTTGTCCCAGTATTGATATAATCAATTAAAGTATGTTCTCTTTCAAATGTGATCAACGCTCCAGTTTGATCCTCAGACAACTTTGTAATAGCACTAACTAATTCATCCATTAATCGTTCTTTTTCGTCATCTGTCAAATTATTATGTTTAATCTCTAATTTAGTTCTTCCGATCTTTTCTAATAGACCTCTAATTTCAGGCTGAAATACTATAATAACCGCAATCACTCCCCAAGTAAGTACAGTATCAACTAAATAGTCCATTGCACTTAGACCTAGTAAACTTGTAAACATTTTCAAAATTAAAATCAACAATACCCCTTTAAACAGTTGCATTGTTCGCATATTTTGTCTCATCATTGAAACCAGTACATAAATAACGTACCAGACTAAAATTAAATCAATAATTGTTCTAACCACATTAAATATTGAACTTAAATTAAATGTAATTGCAGAAACAATTGGCATCAAAATACACCTTCTTTCATGGTCTATTATAACATTAACATTTATAAATTAAAAATCTTTTATCATATATTTAAGATTCTTTAAGTCGGCAAATTACAACAATTTTATTTAGTTATAAACTTACTATAGCAGTTTATATCAAAGCAGCTTTTAATATACGATCTAGCATTAACTACAAATGTTTCTAATTAACAATGTAGCATTTTTTTACATTTTTCTATTAACATTGGATTAAATTAAGTTTATACTATTTATGGTAGGAGGTAATAAAATGTTAGATAAAAAAATAGTTGAATTATTAAACGATCAAGTTAATAAAGAATTTTATTCTGCATATCTTTATTTAGATTTCGCAAATTTTTATAAAGATAAAGGATTAGATGGTTTTGCAAATTGGTATAATATCCAAGCTCAGGAAGAAAGAGATCATGCGATGTTATTTGTTCAATATTTACAAAACAACAATGAAAGAGTAATCTTAGAAGCTATTGACAAGCCTGATAAAAATCTTAATGCCTTAAAAGATCCTTTGGTTGAGGGATTAGAACACGAGGAATATGTAACTAGTTTAATTCATAATCTTTATGATGCTGCTTATTCAATCAAAGATTTTAGAACGATGCAATTCCTTGATTGGTTTGTTAAAGAACAAGGTGAAGAAGAAACTAATGCTAATGATATGATTACTAAATTTGATTTATTTGGAAATGATCCTAAAGGATTATACATGCTTGATAGTGAATTAGCTAATCGTGTATATAGCGCTCCTTCTTTAACACTATAAAAAATGAAAAGATGTAATTCTTAGCTTAGTTAGATAAACTATATTGGAATTACATCTTTTTAAATACTAATTTTTATTCATATTATCTTCTTTTCACAAATTACATATATACTATCATAAAATTTATTATAGTTCTTAATTTTTACATCTAAATATTATAACCTTGAATTCGACAGTTAGAACATAAAAAAATGCGAAAGTCCTTGATAAACAAGGAGGTTCGCATCTTTAAAAAGGTTGTATGGAAATGTCATTTTGAAATCTTTTATTGAGAACTTTAGCTAATATTATTCTCTATCTAAATTCAGCCTAAATACTTCATTCAACGCTTCGCGGATTATTATTAGATGATACGATAAATATTCCATTTATTGTTACCTCCCTAAATAAAGATGATCATCCATAAAAATCATACCATTAAACAATAATCTCAAATTAATCTTATCTTTATCACAAAATTAAAAATGTCTGTGAAAATTACAGACATTTTTATAATTATAAATTACTATATCCCATTAAATCTATATCTACAGCTCTAGCAACTTCTCGTCCCTCTCTAATTGCCCAAACAACTAAAGATTGACCTCGACGCATATCACCTGCAACATATAAATTTTTAATATTTGTTTGGTAATTGTGATTACTTACAACATTACCGCGAGGATTTAAAGAAACGTTAAACGCTTTTGCCACATGATCTTCGCATCCCACAAATCCAGCTGAAATTAAAACTAAATCAGCAGGAATAACTTTTTCACTACCAGCTACGGGTACCATTTCTACCCGTTTAGTTGTTTTATTTTCTTTTGGCTCCAACGACACAATTACAGCTTGTTTTACATGTCCATCTTTATCTAAAACAAACTCTTTAACAGTAGTTTGATAAATACGCGGATCTTGATTGAAAACAGCAATACTTTCTTCTTGACCATAATCTGTTTTCTTGACCCTTGGCCATTGCGGCCAAGGATTATTCTCACTTCTAATTTCTGGTAATTCAGGCATCATTTCTAATTGAGTAACACTTTTACAGCCTAGACGAATCGCACTACCAACACAATCATTACCTGTATCTCCCCCACCAATTACAAGTACATGTTTATCTTTTGTAGAAGCAAAATTTTTATCTTTTAAATCACTATTTAATAAAGACTTAGTTACAGCCGTTAAATAGTCAACAGCCATCAAGATTCCTTTACCTTTACGTCCTGGAACATCAATATCTCGCGGTTTACGAGCACCACAAGCTAAAATTACTCGATCAAAATTATCTAATAATTCTTTAACCTGTTTTCTATCTTCAATTGCACAATTAGTTTTAAAAGTAACACCTTCAGCTTTCATGATACTGATGCGACAATCTATAACACTTTTTTCTAATTTCATATTAGGGATACCATACATTAATAATCCCCCTATCCGATCATCACGTTCAAAAACTGTTACTTGATAACCGCGCTTATTTAATTGGTCAGCAGCAGTTAAACCAGCAGGTCCTGATCCAACAATCGCAATTTTTTTATCAATACGATGAGTTGGTGGACAAGGTTTCATCAAACCTTTAGCGTACGCATCCTCAATAATTCCATGCTCATTTTCTTTAACAGTTACAGGTTCACCATTTAATCCACATGTACAAGCTGCCTCACACAATGCTGGACATACTCTTGAAGTAAATTCCGGAAAATTATTAGTCTTTAATAATCTGCTTAGTGCCTGTTTATAATTATTATGATAAACAAGATCATTCCATTCAGGAATCAAGTTATTTAACGGACAGCCAGAAACCATACCTTCTAGTTCTTTTCCAGACTGGCAAAATGGTACACCACAATCCATGCAACGTGCTCCTTGACAAGCCTGTTCATCTTTACTTAAATGCTTATGAAACTCATTAAAATTTTGAATTCTTTTCTTTGGTTCAACCGCTTTGCTTACTTGACGGTCAATTTCTAAAAATCCAGTTGGTTTACCCATGGTTATGCCCCCTTTCTAGCTTCGTTAAATGCTTCAACTTTAGCCTGTTCACTGCTTAAGCCTTGTTTTTCATAATATTTAATCAACTCGATCATATGTTTATAATCGTGTGGTACAACTTTTTTAAATAATGATACTTGTTCGCCAAAATTATCTAAAATTTTCTTAGCAACATTAGATCTAGTGTGATCATAATGTTTCTGAACAATTCTTCTTAACTCTTCTTCATCATATTTACTAGTCACTGTAGTATATGATACTAGCTCTTTATTAATACGAGCATATAAGCGATTGTTTGGATCATAAACATAGGCAATTCCGCCAGACATTCCGGCTGCAAAATTTCGTCCTGTTTCACCAAGTACAACTACAAGCCCCCCTGTCATATATTCAAGGCCATGATCTCCAACACCTTCAACAACAGCAGTCGCTCCAGAATTTCTTACCGCAAAACGCTCACCAGCAACACCGTTAATATATACTTCACCAGATGTTGCTCCATATAAAGCAACATTTCCCACAATTATATTTTCTTCAGCTTTAAAATTTGAATTCTCTGGTGGAACTACTACTAATTTTCCACCTGATAATCCCTTACCAAAATAATCATTACTATCACCATGAAGTGATAATGTTAAACCATTTGGAATAAAGGCTCCAAAACTTTGTCCTCCAGAACCATAACAGTTTACTTTAAATGTATCATCATCTAAAGTATCTTTATATCGTTTTGTAATCTCTGAACCAAATAGGGTTCCTAATGTTCGATCTATATTAGTTATATCAACATGAATCTCTTTGCTTTGATTATTTTCTAAAGCCACTTTAAACTCTTTTAATAAAACTGTTGTATCTTTAACTTTTTCTAATTCAAAATCATAACTATTTTTTGGATTATGATGAGTTTCTTTAGCTTTTATAAATGGATTATTAATAACTCGTGATAAATCAATATTATTAACACCCTGGCGTACTTCTAATAAATCACTACGTCCAACCATTTCATCAATTGTTTTAAAACCAAGCTGAGCCATGTATTCTCGCAACTCTTGAGCAATAAAACGCATAAAGTTTTCAACATATTCAGGCTTTCCAGTAAATCGTTTTCTTAAGATTGGATTTTGCGTAGCCACACCTACTGGACATGTATCCAAGTTACAAACACGCATCATTACACATCCCATCGTTACAAGAGGAGCTGTAGCAAAACCGTATTCTTCTGCTCCTAACAAGGTTGCAATCGCTAAGTCACGACCAGTCATTAGTTTTCCATCTGTTTCTAAAACTACGCGACCCCGTAAATCATTCATAATTAAAGTTTGATGAGCTTCAGCCAACCCTAGTTCCCAAGGTAATCCTGCATTATACACTGAGTTTCTAGGTGCTGCTCCAGTTCCTCCATCATAACCAGAAATCAAAATAACTCCTGCTCCCGCTTTTGCAACCCCAGCAGCTACTGTACCAACTCCAGCTTCAGATACTAATTTAACAGAAATCCGCGCATCTTTATTAGAATTCTTTAAGTCATAAATTAATTGTGCTAAATCCTCAATTGAATAAATATCATGATGTGGTGGTGGTGAAATAAGCCCTACTCCCGGCGTACTATGACGAGTTTTAGCAACCCATGGATAGACTTTACCTGCTGGTAATTGTCCACCTTCACCAGGTTTAGCTCCTTGAGCCATCTTGATTTGTATTTCTTTAGCTGAACATAAATATTCAGAAGTAACCCCAAAGCGTCCTGAAGCAACTTGTTTAATCGCTGAGCATCTACTATCACCATTGTTATCAGGAATAAAACGTTCTGGATCTTCGCCACCTTCACCACTGTTTGATTTACCTTTCAAACGATTCATGGCAATTGCCATTGTTTCGTGAGCCTCTTTAGAAATTGATCCATAAGACATTGCTCCTGTTTTAAAACGCTGAACAATACTATCGACACTTTCTACTTCATCCATTGAAATAGCTTTAGTTTTCTTGAATTGCAATAAACCACGAAGATTTAAATCTTTTCCTTCTTCATTGATCATCGCTGAATATTCTTTAAATAATTTATAATCACCATTACGAGTAGCTAATTGTAATTTATGAATAGTCTGAGGATTATACAAGTGTTCTTCTTTACCACTGCGTTCTTTATGATCACCACGACTATCTAATGTAATATCAACATCTAATCCTAAAGGATCATAAACTTTACTATGACGATAGTCAACATCATCTTCAATATCTTTGATCGTCTTTCCTTCTATTCTCGTTACTGTTTTAGGGAAATATTTATCAACAAAATCTTTAGCTAGACCAATTGCTTCAAAATTTTGTGAACCACGATATGATTGAATCGTTGAAATTCCCATTTTAGAAGCGATCTTAACTATTCCATGCAAAATACCATCATTATAATCTTCAACAGCAGCGTAGTAATCTTTATCCAATAAACCTTCATCGACTAATTCAAAAATCGTATCTTGGGCTAAATAACCATTAACTGCACTAGCACCGTATCCAATTAAAGTTGCGTAGTGATGAACCTCTCGTGGTTCTCCTGATTCCAAGATCAAAGCCACAGACATTCTTTTTTTAGTATTTACTAAATGTTGATTCATCGCAGCAACTGCTAATAAAGAAGGAATTGGAACATGATTTTCATCAACACCACGATCTGATAAAATTAAAATATTAGCTCCAGCATGATATGCTTTATCAGCTTCGACAAATAATTTATCTAAGGCTTTTTCAAGTGAAGTATTTTTATAATATAAAATTGATAAAACGGCTACTTTAAAACCTTCTTTTTTAATATTCTTGATTTTTAATAGATCTGTATTGCTTAAGATTGGATGATCAATTTTTAATAACCGACAATTTTTCTCATTATCTGTCAAAATATTTCCCTCTGTTCCAATACATAATGCCGTAGATGTAATAATTTCTTCACGAATCGCATCGATTGGTGGATTAGTAACCTGCGCAAATAACTGTTTAAAATAGTTAAATAGTGGCGGATGCTGTTTTGATAATACTGCAAGTGGTGAATCATTCCCCATAGCTACAACTTCTTCACTACCATCAAGCGCCATCTTTTTGATATATGTGTTGACATCTTCATAACTATATCCATAAACTTTTTGTAATTTAGTTAACTCATCTCCCTGATATCTTTCCACTCGAGCATTTGGGATTCGCATATCTTTTAACTTAATTAAATTACTTTCTAACCACTCTCCATATGGTTGTTTATGTGCATAACTTTCCTTTAAATCATCATCTTCAATTAATTTACCAGCTTTTGTATCCACTAATAACATTTTACCAGGACGCAAACGATCTTTTACAACAATATCCTCAGCAGGAATATCTAATGCTCCTACTTCTGAAGACAAAATTAAGTAGTCATCGCGAGTAATATAGTAACGTGATGGTCTTAATCCATTACGATCAAGTACTGCCCCCATAACTTCTCCATCACTAAATAGAATTGAAGCAGGTCCATCCCATGGTTCCATTAATGTTGAGTTATATTCATAGAAATCTTTCTTAGATTGTGACATACTTTTATCATTATCATATGGTTCAGGAATACACATCATCACAGCACGAGGCAACTCCATACCTGACATTACTAAAAATTCTAAAGTATTATCTAGCATTGCGGAATCTGAACCGTTGATATCAACAACAGGATACACTTTATTAGTATCTAATAAATCTGTATTCATAATTTCTTCACGACATAACATATTATTTGCATTACCTTTGATCGTGTTGATTTCCCCATTATGAACAATGAAACGATTTGGATGCGCTCTTTGCCAAGATGGCATAGTATTAGTAGAGAAACGTGAATGTACTAGTGCTATTGCACTTTTATATTCTTCATCTTGAAGATCCTTAAAAAATGAACGTAATTGACCTACTAAAAACATTCCTTTATATACAATTGTTCGTGATGAAAAAGAACATACATAAGTATCATTGAAATTACTTTGTTCAAATATTCTTCGTACTTGATAAAGCATTCTATCGAATTGGATACCTTTTTCAACACCATGCGGTTTTTTAATAAAACATTGCCAAATAGAAGGCATTGCATCGAGTGCCTTTTTTCCTAATACTTTAGGTACAGTTGGAACTTCACGCCATCCAATAAATTCCATTCCTTCTTTAGAAACAATTGTCTCTAACATTTTTTTAACACGATTACGAAGGTGTTCATCTGTTGGCATGAATAACATTCCTACTCCAAATTTTCCTTCTTGTGGTAATGTGAATTGTGTAATTGATTTTTTAAAATAACTGTATGGTACTTGAGTCAAGATTCCCACTCCATCACCAGTTTCACCAGCTGCATCTTTACCAGCACGATGTTCTAATTGTTCAACGATCTTTAATGCATTGCTAACGGTAATATGCGTTTTAACACCTTTAATATTAACAACTGCACCAATCCCGCAATTGTCATGTTCAAAAGATTTGTCATATAATCCTAGATTTTCATTCTCTTTCATATAGGTTCCCCCTTTTAGTGTAGACTCATAATACACTATTTAGACAATTGTGTAAAGAGATGTTTACTTTTTAGCTTTTTACTAAATTTTTTGATATTTTTTAAAATAAAACCTTTGAAAATACCCTTTTTTGGTCTAAAAATGATAAATTTTATGTTTTGTAATAATATAATTTTACTATTTTAATAAATTTTTCTAATATATTTTTTTAAATTTTTTATTTTTTTTTCAATTTATTACAAAATTCTTGAAAACAGCCACAAAAAGAGTAATATATATAAAGGAAAAAGGAGAATAATTATGGCTAAAAAATTTATCGTTGAAACTTCTGCAAGACATATTCATTTATCAAATGAAGACTTAGAAACATTATTTGGAAAGGGATATCAATTAACAAACAAAAAAGATCTTTCACAACCAGGACAATTTGCATGTGTTGAAAAAGTAACTGTTGTTGGTACTAAAGGAGAACAAAAAATGTCTGTTTTAGGTCCTACACGTAATGCTACTCAAGTTGAATTATCTTTAACTGATGCTCGTTCATTAGGACTTCAAGCGGCAATTAGAGAATCTGGAGATATTGAAGGAACTGCAGGTTGTAAATTAATCGGTCCTGCTGGTGAAGTTGAAATTCCTTGTGGAGTAATCGCAGCTAAAAGACATATTCACATGACACCTGCTGATGCTAAAGAATTTGGTGTTGAAGATAAGGAAATCGTTAGTGTTAAAATCGATACTGAAGGTCGTTCATTAATCTTTGGTGATGTAGTTTGCCGTGTAAGTGAAAATTATGCTACTGCAATGCATATTGATACAGATGAATCTAATGCAGCTGGTTGTGGTAGAGAAGTATATGGAACAATCGTAAAATAAAAAAGCCTTTGGCTTTTTTTATTTTATTAAATTATTGTCGAATTATGTTATAATGTTTCTAGGTGATGATATGAAAATACTAGATGCATTAGGTAAAACAAAAAAAGCAATCGGTGGTATAGTTGCAATTTTACTAGTAGCAATACTTATTTTCTATGCTGGAACAAGGTTTGCTAGTGGTAGTGATGAACCAAAAATTACTGCAACTGGTTTGACCCAGCAGTTACAAGAAATTGAAGAATTAGCTACAATGTCATACAATTATACTAAAGTTGGTAAATTTTCAGATAATCTCAAATTCAATGGCTGGGATATCCCATTAACTCAAAAAAGTTTTTTAATTACATATAATGGTAAATTAAAAGCTGGTATTAAAATGGATAAAATAAAAACGTCAATTGAAAACAATACTATTGTAGTTTCTATTCCAGAAATTGAAATCTTAAGTAATGAAATAGATGAAAACAGCATTGAAGTCTACGATGAAACCAAAAACGTTTTTAATCCTATTTCAATATCTGATTACACTGCTTTTGCAAAAAAACAAAAAGAAACCGTAGCAGAAGAAGCAATCGAAAATGGCTTATTAAGTGAAGCTGCTACTAAAACACAAAGCACAATAAAAAAATATTTAAATGCTATTCCTGGAATTAGTGATTCATATGAAATAGAAGTAAAATTTTTAGAATCAGATACAAACTAACTTCTCATAATATTGCAAAAACGAATGAATAGTGGGAATGTCAAGAAATTTGTGTAAGTAATTTTATTAAATTGTCAAAGAACTATAGAAATGACTTATATCGAGTATATATAGGTCATTTT